>CDZH01020097.1_pt1 | contig 19754 bp, 15 predicted proteins | sample 557721 | NCBI WGS metagenome assembly CDZH01 (sample SAMEA3182062, study PRJEB8094) | gut metagenome | biome: human; feature: gut; material: Stool; isolation source: human stools | place: Canada | collected 2013-01-14
CCACTCATAAAACGGTTCTTTTGGAACGCGAAAAGAATTGCCGATGCGAATGACCGGAAATGACTTGCTGTGGATCAGATTGTACGCAGCGTTGATGCTGATGTTCAGGATCTGCTTGATATCCCGTACAGTCAAGGTTTCATTTTCTCTCTTTTCCATAGTGGAATCCTCCTCATACGAAGTAAAATATGAACTTTTCAAGGTGCAGAAGCTGACTCGTATAGTTATTGTACGACAACTCTGCGGGGTATGCAATGGCAAACGGGCGCAGACCGCCACTTTATTTTAAAAGATGTTTCTCTTTTCTGGTTCTCAAATCCTGCGATATACATGCGGGAGCTTTATTCTTCCGGGCCGTCAAAAACAGCTCCGGTGAACGTATGCATCTGTACAAGCGCATCGACCGCTTGCTGCCGTGTGGAATAAGCCGTCCGAAGCGAAATGCCCATGTTTTTTGCGATATCACCCCAGCTATTCCGGTGGATGTAATATTCCTGTATGATCTCCGCCTGCCGTGGTGCTAAAAGGCTTATGCGGTGATGCAGCCGATCACGCTCCCGGATCATGGAGACATATGTTTCCATGACACTCTCTGCGACCTCATGATTGAGGCGCTGGGCGATCTCTTTGTAACACAACGCAATTTCCGGCACGGTATGCGGGTATTTTGCGTTCGCCTCAGCATCCTTCTTGGAAAAGGACATGACCTCTATCATTTCCTGCGGCGAAACGACCATTGAGGAATATAACTCATAGCGCATGAGTTCAATCCTTTTTGATGTTTCCGGATAGGTCTCCAAAAGCGATAAGACATATTGATTCACATCTTTCCCCATGAACAGCACTCCTTCAAACTCAAAATTTCAATGGATGCGGAACGCAAGAAAGCAAAAACAGATGACTCTGAATCGGTCCATTCAGAGCATCTGTTTTTTCCATTTTAAGAATAGCACAGGCACTTGCGAAAAAACAAGTACACACACCAAGCAAATTTCCTGCAAAAACTGTGCAGAAAAACTGCGGGCACAGTCTAGTCTTATCATAGGTGCTTTTCAATGTTCCACGTCCCTCCTCTGTAAGATGTATTTAACGAGCTTGTAGAAAAGTGACAGTTTATACAGATTGAAATACAATTCAGTCTGCTGCGCTTCGCAAAAACGCCGCCCCATCCGATATGATGGGACGGCGTCATTATTTCTTTGTAGATGGGATTAGCTTGCTGTATAAGACCCCGTATCAGAGCCGCTGGAATTTGACGCATAGAATGTGACGACTGCACGATAGCGGCTATCAGGATATTGCGGCGTATACAATACTGTTTCGGAATAAATCCCAACATCTTTTCCTTGCAGTTCCGGCGTTTCTGGGTATGTAAAATTGTATTCTGTCCGCCAGTAAGATCCAGTGTATCTTTGCACCGAGATCCTGCTAACACCAAGCTGATCCATTATAGCTGGGGCAATCACTTGAAAATGGATGCTCAGATCTCCGGACGATGTCTTCGTTATGTTTGCGTAATACGCGGAAAGATATGCACTGGCCCTTGCGGGAGCAGCAAATATCGTAGTTGCCAGCAAGATAGAAAAAATGACAAGCATGGCCAGAATACGCATTGCTTTTTTTATCTTCATAATACAATCCCCTTATTTGTGTTTCATATTTACCGCATTGACAATAGAATTTCTTTTAGCATGTCAATATCCATGGCATCTGTTGGTACGCTGATACAGCATTCAAAGTGAGGTGTAATCCATGCAGCAGTGCGATTGTCAACATTTTCAAATATGCTGTACACGATACCACCTGTCGAAAACGTTTCCAATAGGGAGCCGGCTTTTTCGTAATACATAAGCGGAGTTGACTGATAGCTGTTGTAACTCATAGCAAGGAGTTGGCCGGATTTATTTGTATAGCCAGCAAGAAATTCCAACCAAGTTCCGTTTGGGTTGACAGCAACAATCCGAGGGGTAAATCCATCAGGAATCCAGCGTGGAGCAACAACCTCTGTTACACCATAAAAGTCGAGGGCCTCTTGCAGTGACGAAAACCGTTGATTTTTGTTCAGGTCAATCTCTGGCCATTTTCCATCGACAACAAGGCCGCGGTTTTCTTCGGTTTTCCCAAAGCTAAACAGTTCATCTGTCCATCTGACTATCGCACCAAAGACATCGACGCCGCTTGCCTGTACCGTCAACAGCGAAGCAATGAGAAATACCAGCGTCGCCGCGAGAATGGTGAGTTTCCGCACCGGCCGACGCCGATGTGTGTGCACGGGCTTCCCGCTTATTGCAGCGCAAGCCTTCGCATCAGGGGCACAATCGGCATAGTCGGATATCTTCCCGGAATACTCCTGCTCAAATTCATTCCACGCTTCTTCCGAAGAACAAGATGGATCGTTGATTCCACGACGCTCCATTTCCGCAAGGATCATCTCTATTTGTTTGACATCAAGCGCACCATCCGAAAATGTTTCGCAGCGGAGAGTATTTTGCAGTTCTTCGTCGGACATTTTTCGATATATTGTTTCGGCGAGACTGGCTCCGCTATCATTTTGCATTCCTTGGCCCCTCCCTTCATAAAAGCTATTTGAATATATCGTCCAAAAGTGACACACTAGAGCAATTTATTTTTTTCGATAGCTTTTTTTAATGCCTGTTTTGCCCGCTGAATCCGCTTTTTACAGGAATCCAATGAGATCCCAAGACGGTTTGCAGCTTCCTGATAGCTTGTGTCTTCACAGTATATCCAAATCAGCAGAGACAGAGCCTCATCGTCGATCAGTCCTGCGTACATATCGTTGATGGAATGCACATACTCGCCCGATTCATCGGCTATGGCGTCAGGACTCAGTTCCGTATATATGAATTGCCGCTTCTGATATGTATTGCCGATCACGTTCTTCAATGTGTTAATCAGCCATCCTGTTGGGTTTTCACTGCTTGTTACCCGGTCCAGCCGTTTTTGTGCGATTAAAAATGTTTCCTGTACGAGATCTTCTGCCAGATCCGGATTGACAAAGCTTCGCGCGAAGCGGTAAAGGTAACTGTAGTGCTCAACATACAACTGGTGTAACGGATCATTTTGCTGCATCCTGTTTCCACCTCCGATAAGAACAATCCAATACCTCCAAGTTGTTATTTTGATTTTTGGTTGAGCCAGTTACACACTAAAAGAATGTTGTTCTCGATAAATTCTAGGTCGTCATTCGGCATACTCTCCAGCATTTTTACAATGTGTAAAATTCGCCCGTCTTTTGTGTTGCCGTAAATCAGGATATCGGCACTGGTTTGCAGACCTTCTGCCACCTGAACCAGTGTTTCGATGGACATCATGCGCTGACCGGTTTCGATCTGCGAACAATAAGCTGCGCTGAAATTGCATATCTCCGCCAATTCTTCCTGAGTAAGCCCTTTGGAATCTCTGCATTGACGAACATTTTCCCCGATTTGCAGTTGTAATTCATTTTTGTTTTTGTTCATGTTCTGTCTGTCAACCTAACTGAGAGTTAAAAAAACTATAACAACATCATAATTATAATCAGCATGAACAAGAGAATTGAAGCTGCTAACAGCTATATTATTCTAGCTGTCAGCAAGGTATGAAAAATATTCCCTCCCAGATTGTCACTTTTGCAGCCTCATATCAAATAGTAAATATAGAAGCAGCGTGGAAATTTATTTCCCCCAAACAACTTGGATGTGTTGTACCAGAGCAAGCTGTCTGCGCTGACTGGTTATGAAAAGGCAGCAGAGATAAAGGTAAACAAGTTTTTAGAAAAAATTCGCGTAAAGTGTCCCACTTTACGAAAAGAACCGCCGAAGCGCCTGCAATCACAGGGGCTTCGGCGGTTGACTGACCAGATTTTTGACGACAAATCGGCAGACAAAAACCCACCGGCTACATGTGCCGGTGGGCGCAAAAAGACAAACTAAGCACCGATCTTTAGGAAGCTGATCTGCTGGATGCAGCGGCGTTTGCTCTCAAGCGACGGATGAACGTACAATTTCAGTGTTGTCTTGATATCCGCGTGTCCCAACATTTCGCTAATGCTTTTGATATCCGCGCCGTTTTCAATATAGCGTGTGGCAAATGTATGCCGAAGGGCGTGGAACCCCCGGTGATGGATGCCGCAGCGCTTCAAAAGCACCGTAAACTGATACTGGCAGGTACGCGGGTCCATGGGCTGGCCAATCTGCCCGGTCATAATATAGGCGTCAGACGGCAGCTTTGCCGTCGCTTTTTTCAGGAAAAGCAGCAACTCCGGGTGCAGGGGCACGATCCGCTCGGAACTGTCGCTTTTGGGCCGCTGCACAAGAAGCTGAGACTTGCCGTTCAGCGTGACCCGCTGCACAGAGCGGCAGACCTGAACCGTTCCAGCCAGATAGTCGATATCACAAACGCGCAGCGCACAGACCTCGCCCACGCGCAGACCTGCGTGTAACGCCAGCATAACGGCAAGACTGATTTTCTTTGACGGCAATAGGGCTTTTCCCAGCACGGCCAGCTCCGCGTCGGAAAGCACCTCGATCTTTTTCTGCGTATAGACAGGAAGACGCGCGTTCAGCGCGTCGCAGACACAATGATATTCCGCCTGAGCGAACCGCAGGAGCGACTTTATCAGAACCGCCACGTCGCGCACGGTCTTTGCAGACAGACCGCCTTTTCCGTCCAGCCGCCCGTGATTCTTCAAATGCCGCAGGAAGTCAGAAAGTCCTTTCGCCGTCAACTTTGAAACAGGCGTCTGCCCAAGCTGCGGAAGAATGTGCCGTTCGATCATGAAGCGGTATCGTTCGCGCGTGGAGGGTTTCACATCCGCCTGCGCAAGATACCGCGCAAAAAGCTCTTTTACCGTCAGATCACAGGCTGCGGCCGGCTCCTTTGCCAGCGCCTGAATTGCCGCCATCTGCTTTTTCTTGACAATATCATGCGTTTTCCCATAGACAGACTTGTACTTCGCCCTGCCATCCGGCAGACGCATTGCGATATAACGCCCTTCCCAGCGGCCATCCTTGCGGCGGTAGATGTTTTCTCCGTACCTAGGCAACTGCTTCACCTGTCCTTTTACCAGAATCATGACGGCAAATACAAGGCAATATCGTTTCGCATTGGCTCCCGCACATCCGGATACCCGTGCAGTGAGCGCAAAACATAACACAATTTGCAGAAAAACAGGGAACTCTTGTCTGAAATCAGATTGACTTTTCCCTATCTGCCTGTATAATAGAGACGAGAGCAGAATATCTTGGTTTTTTTCTTTCGCGTAAAGTGGGACACTTTACGAAAGAAACCTTGCCGTACATATGGCTTAGGGTACCACAAAGTTAGAAACTCGATTCTGCGATTTTACAATTTCATATTGTTGGTTTTTGTTTGCTGAGGATGTGTAATCACAGGTCGCGGCCATGATTGGACTGAGCTTGTGATGAAAGAGGAAGGCTGTGCGCATTGGGAGTGTGCGCGGCTGCTCGCCCGGAGCCGTGAGGATGAGCAAGATCCAAAGTGATCCGCGGGGAAGCGTAAGACAGCGCTTGTCGGTGGGTCATGTGGCCGAAAGGCCGCCATTGTGGGGATTCCCCATGAGAAGGTAGGAATCAGAGCGCGGATGCGATCTGCATCCATAGTCCGAGTCGGAAGAATTGCTATTCTCGCTGCATGGGATTCTGTCTGTTTTATAATCCCGCGACGTGCAGAAGGTAAACAAAAACGTATGGTAGGCGGCACGATGATCTGCTTATCGTACTTGGCACGGGCGTCAATTTGTTTCCCCTTTACGGAACAAATTGCGCCTTTTTTGTGTCATATCCAGATTATCCCACCATAGGGATGGTATGCGAAAAAGTACGATAGGAGGAGCATCATGCACGACGAACAGCAACGCCAGCCTGCACAGCAGCCGGACGCGCGTACCCAGCAGGTTCTGGGCCGCGTCAGACGCATCATCATCAAAAAGAACACCCAGTTTATTCTCGACCACCAGCACGACAGCCTTGAGGCGCTGTCATTGTACCTGCGCGACTGCATGGAGGACATCGGCCATCCGCCCGCGCGGGTAGAGGTCATCGGCGGAGATTTCCTTGAATACCGCTTTGGCTCGTGGCAAAAGGCGCTGCGCAGCATCTATGACGGCAAAGCATCCGAGTTTTTGAAAAATCCCCCGGCGTTCGCGAACCGGAAGATCGTGCGTGACCTCTGCGCGGCAGCGGGGGTGCGGCTATGAAGGACAAGCCGTTTTATTATCAGGATAACCGGGCGCTGCACGAACGGAAAATGAACGAGGCTGCGCGGTTGGAGATATCCCGCCGGAACATTGAATTCATACTGGAGCACCAGAAGGATTCGGCGGCAGAGCTTGCCAACTACCTGCGGCGATGTCAGGTGGAGCTGGGGCACGTCCCGGCGCAGTCGGAAGTCCTCGGCGGCGATCTGCTGGCCCTTCGCTTCGGCTCGTGGGTCAACGCGCTGGCCTACAGCGGCTTTTCGGTCAGCACTGGCCCGGCTGTGAGCAATTTTCCGCTGGAACGGACAGCGCTGTTCCAAGCGGAGTACGAACGTCAGTCCGCGCTGCACGCGCAGGCGAAAAAAGAACGCAAAAAAGCGGCCGAGGACGCAAGGCGCGAACAGAAGTCCGAGAAAAAGCGCGCGGCAAAGGCCGCCAAAGTGCAAACATAGATTTTCTTTCAAAGAATATGAAATCTATTTGGAGAAAGGAAATCACAGGATGAAAAAACGGAAGACCCCCATTCAAGGAAAAGGCCGCCAGTTCCGGGCTGACCTCTGGCTGGATGAAAAAATCACCGGGCGTACGATGAACGCGCTGCAGATGCGCGGCATCAAGTTTCCCGATGGCTGGAATCCCCGGAAAACGCCGGAGTTCAAGCAGGAATACCAACGCCAGCTGACGCAGTTCCGTCAGCAGCAGGCGGCAAAGAAAACTGCGAAAAAGGAAACGCAGCAGGCAGCGCAGAAGCAGGCGGAATCGCCCGCGGCCGCGCCGGAAACAGCGCTGTCCCAATAATAATGTATGCCAATCTGAAACGGACAGATTTGCAGATAGATGTGCGTCTCATCCCCCTGAGATTCGCTTCATTGTGCGTCACAGACGCAAGGCCCCGGCTCTGCGCGGGAACACAGAGCCGGGGAACCCCCTTTCGCATATCCGACAATATGGTGATTGCAGCATCCGGCTGTGACATAGACCCAATGCAGGGCTGTTCCTCGACTGCATTGGGAATCCGCGAGGAACGAAAATTTCTGCAAAAGAAAGGAGTTTCTGATTATGAAACGAACTGGCAGAGTATTGGCAATCCTTTTGGCGCTTGCAATGCTGCTCAGTGTAACAGCATTTGCAGCCACAACTACCTCGACGTGGTACGGCTACGGCGGCGATACGACTACGCACAACGCCGCAGTCACTTCCGCGCCGACCAGCACTTCCCCCACAATCACAAGAATTGACCTTATGAATGCTGGCAGCGGCTGGGACGGCATTGACAACGTTCCGGTCATGCGGACGATTGACGGCGTGACCTACGCCTACGTCTTCTATGACGGCCATGCTGCCGGCGGCAGACTGGCAAAGATCAACTGCAATGACGGCGTTCTCGTATGGGACAAGCAGATGACCGGTGCTTCCGGCTTCCAGCTTTCCTCGCCGCTGCTGGTTCCCGGCAACTCGGACGGCACGGGCGATACCATCTATCTGGCCGCATCCTATGCAGAAACCTACAGTGATGCCAGCTTTACCGGCAGCGACGCGATTGCTGCTGGTGATACCGGCCTGACCAAGACGTTCAATATTTCCAACATTACCACGAGCAGCAACCGTGTTGCGGCTGGCATCTACTTGGGCGAGACCACGGTTGCGAACCGCGGCACGATCGGCGTTACCGGCACGGCGCAGATCACCTGCGGCAGCGCAAACGTGACGCTGAACCTGATTACAAGCGGCACGAACAGCGGCACGAATGTCGTGATGTACGAGCAGCCTGTCTACACCGGCACGGAGATCACGAGCTACAAGTATTACTATTATGTCAACTACAACATCAATGTTGGCTCCGGCAATGTCGGCACGGCGCAGACGCTGACGCTGACGATCAAGCTGACCGGCGGCGACGGCACGCTGCAGTATGTCGATACTTATGCACAGGTCGCGGCGCTCCAGAAGGTCACCGGCATCGAGACCAATGACGCAGGCGCAGCGGGCGTGGAGCATCCGTCTATCGTCAGCGGCATCACCGGCCAGATCAATACTCCGATCACGACGGACGGCACTTACCTCTACCTCGGCACCTGGAGCGGCAACTCGGCGCAGCCGTATTACCAGGTCAAGATCAGCGACAGCAGCTATAAGACCTTTACGCCTGCCTCGAATGGCTTCTACTGGGCTGGTGCGGCCGTGGTTGGCGACTATGTCTACTTTGGCAGCGATGGCGGCAAGCTCTACTGGCGTTCTGTCTCTGACTTTGCAGCTACCGGCGGCATCGTTGAGCTTCCCGCTGTGAACAGCAATGCGGCGGGCAACGTTCGTTCCAGCATCATGGTCGATGGCACGAAGATTTACTTCACCTCGCAGTATCCCAGCGGTTCCAGCTTCGGTAACTTCTACTGCTTCAATGCGGGCAGCGGTGAACCGACGTTCGCATGGGGTGCAAACATTCAGGCTACTTACAACGGCACAACATACTCCGGCAACTGCACGTCTACGCCAGTGATTGCTGCAAGTGGCAACATCTACGTCGGCTTCTACAGCGGCTTTACCGCAGGCGGCCTGATGAAGATTACCGCGCCTACTTCTGGCACAGTTGGCACAGCTAGCCTGATTACGGTTAGTGGTGCAGCCTTTACACAGCCTGTACAATGCACACCTGTCGTGTATACGAGTGGTAATTATGATTACTTCTACTTCAATACAAATTCTGGAACGGGTGCCGGCTACTGCTTTAGAGTTTCAAAAACAGGTACGAATGCTTCGCAGAGATGGAAAACTGATAATGATACCTATGCCCTTGGCGGCATGGCAATTAGCAATGGTTATGCCGTATTTGGAAACGACTATAACCACCTCTATATTGTGAAGTAATTCAAAATAGCTTTATAACATAGGCAAACCCGGCAGGAGGGTAAGCCGCAGAATCCGGCTTACTCTCCTGCTTCCACATTGATTACGGGGACTGCCCCTATTGCAATACGCAATACTGTGGCAGACTCATTGTTGAGGTTAGAGTATATGAGAAGAAGCATAGCAGTGCTTCTGTGTATTCTGCTTGTGCTATCGCTGTTCCCTGTCAATGCTCTTGCATCTGACAATGATTGTATTTTTACAGTTGAAGGAATTCCTGAAAGCATCGCGTACAGCATTAAAGCTGTTTACACAGATGATGATGAAGAAACAGAAGATTTTCCTGTTACGGATGGACAATTTCCGTTGACAGTAAGCAATGGAGATCGGTATTTTTATCGGCTGATTTTTACACTTGCCAAGGTAGAGGGATTTGAACTGAAAAATATGGTCTTTAAGGACTATAATCTTTCAGCTGATAATTCGTTCATTGATTTCTCTGATGCCAATATCTGGGCGACCATGGAATTAAGCGAAACTGCTCAGAATTATACAATAAGTATAGATTGCGCTGAGGCATACGAAGAAGATTGCATACCTGTAGCGCAATATATAAACGGCAGTCGCTTCATTTTCTCCATTGTAGAAAAAGAAGCCGATCCGGGTACGGCATCCGCTAAGGCAATACCTGATGAAGAGTGGAAAGATAATATCAGTACTGCGTATTATGGAAAAGATGAAGACGGTGCTGATAAATGGAAGGTATCGGCTGATATTATTCCGGATGCGCAGAGTTTTGACTACTGGGGCGCTGCAACGGAGGATGGAAATCCATACGATTTAGGCGGACACGAAAAGGAAAATCCCTTAAAACTGTCGCTGAAGCAAACTGTAGTTTTCACACCGCATTTCAAACCGATGGACATTTCTCTCTTGGGCAACTTCAAACTCAACGAGATTTATGTCGAAGCTGACCCAAACAACGGGCAGGTAACGCCAAAAATTGTCCAGAATCAGACACCGGGGCTGTTTTCCAGCCTGATTACGGACAGCAGCTGTATCTGTTATCTGGCGTTTTCGCTTCCGAACAGTCTGCCGGAAAATGATACAGCAAAATTCGTGGTGCGTCTCTACTCTGGCGACAGTGTGAATGAAAGCAAGGCACTCGGACGCACGGAATTCATCGTCAGCAAACTGAATGCCGGCAACCATTATTTCCAAATGCGTCTGGACGATATCCCTAACGACATGACGCAGATCACGGCTGCGGTCGATTTTTCCTCCGATGCCGGTGTGCGGGAAACACAGACACGAACCTATGACTTGCCTGCTACCATCCTGAGCACCCGCAAGGGCGATGCTCTGCGCTATGTGGAGAATGCAACGGGCTATATCACGATGGCGGCTGCGGGCGTGGATGACGTGACCGGCCAGCTCAATCTGGTCATGAGCAACGGCAGCGGTCTGTTCACGCTGGAAAAAGGAAGCCTTTCCTTTACCAGCTGCGACGTTTCCGGCCTGCACCAGCTGAGCCAGGTCAAATCGCTTGCATCCGCGGACGACGGTACGGTCTGGGCCTATATCGCTTCCAAAAACAAGAGCGATCTGCCTACTCCCTCCGCCGGCTACACCTATAATGATGGCTATACCTACACGGTCGGCTATCTCGCTTCCTATGACGGCGAGACGTGGACGCTTCTGTCGGACAGCAAGATTTATAACTTCCATGAAAATGAACAGAGCATGGAAGCAACCTGTTATGCTGCCAATCTCGGCGCGATCATCCCGCTGAAAGACGGCGTTGTCGTTGCAAAGGACAAGACGTGGACTGGCAGCGAATGGACGGACGGCGGCCACGGCAAGGATAAGCTGATCCAGCTGGACGGCAAGACCTATGCGGCAGACAGCAAGGGCGTTTATGTCTATGACGCCGACAACCGGACGTGGCAGACGCTCACGACGGAAGTAACGGCTGGACAGTATGACCAGCTGAACGCTGCAAACGGGAAGCTGTCGATCTCGGCAAACAGCGGCAACAATACTTCGCCGAGATATACCCAAATGACAATTTTGTCTATCGACAGCAAGACTACAGAAAAAGTTGATACGACAATTTTTGGAACAGGCGGTGCAGTGTATCTCACGATTAACAGCACTGGTCTCAGCTATGAGGGCGTTCCGTACTACTACTATTCTGGCCCGATCTTCAATAATAATCAGGATCGAATGACCGTCCTTTGCCGCTACGAGGGTGAAGGCGAGGATGCCGCGTGGATTCGCGTCAAGGAATCTGCATTCTGGTCGGATGCGGAAAATCCGAATCAGTTTGCAACGAAGGTTCGACCCGCGTCGATCGATGTCTGCGTGAATCCGGCTGCCGGTGTCACGCTGCATGGACAGACCTTTGGACACAGCGTGAGCAGCGGCTCGCTCTATCTGGAAACTGCATCCACTACGATCACCTTTGCCCCCAACGGCGGCACGCTGAACGGCGCGGAATCTGTCACGGGTCAGATCTACAGTGAGATCCCGGTCAGCGTCCAGACGACCGCCGCACGCGACGGCTATGTGTTCAGCGGCTGGAGCTATGACACCGAAGGCAAGACCACCTGGACGAGCAATGACACGGTGTTCCCTGCAAAGGACATCACGCTCTATGCCAAATGGATCGACCCCAGCGAGGTCGACGACCCGTTGGCCTACCACCGCCAGAGCGCACTGGAAAGCCTGAAGCGTCAGTACGAGAAGTACAGCAAGTCGGACTACTCCGACGAGAACTGGGCAAAGCTTGAACAGGCGTATCAGGACGGCATCAAGGCGATCAATGAAGCCCCCGCTGCCGACGGCAAGTACATCGAGGACAATATCATCGCCGAGCTCAACAAGGCATTGCAGGCGATGGGCGCGATCAAGCCCGACCGCGCAGGCAAGATCGACATTATCGTCTCTCTGGACGCGCAGACGCTCGGCCTCGGCTACTACATTGATCCGACCATTGTTACGGTGGACAAGTACACGCAGGCCAGCTATGTGATCACCGATCTCATCAAGCAGACGATCAAAGAGAAATTCAAGATGGATCTGGAGGGCAAGACCATCGCTCATGTCAGCGAACCGGACGTCGATCCCCCGTATGCCTACATGATGACGGGCACTGAAGCGAACAGCTTCTATCTGGCGCAGGTCTACTGGCCGGATCAGAGCAAGGCGCAGGTCGCAAAGTATATCCAGAACTATGCCGACTGGACGACTGACGGCTACAAGGACGGCAAATATCTCGGTGAATTCGATTACTGCGATAAGTCCGGCTGGATGTACTCCATCGCGGATCGCACGACAGGCAATCCCTCCTTCCCCGGCGTTGGCGCTGCGGACTGGAGACTGTCTGACGGCGAGGTCATGCGCTGGCAGTTTACGGTCTGGGGCTACGGAGCTGACCTGGCTGCGGATAACTCCGAATGGGGCCAGCCCAGCATCGCATACAAGGACGATGGCACTGCCGCTGGCGACAAGACCGCGCTGACCGTCATGGTCGCAGAGCTGCGCCAGGTCTACGGCGACAAGCTGCTGCGGAACAACAGAACATATTTCGAGATTCATAGAGATGTGCTCTGCAACCCGCTTGCCACGCAGGAAGAACTCGACGCGGCTGTCGCAAAACGCAGCCAGATCGAGGAAGAACTGAAGGATGCTTATGCAGCTGAAAATGCCAAGGATCTGATTGAAGCCATCGGCACGGTCACGCTCGAGCGCAAGGCTGCCATCGAAGCAGCCCGCGCAGCTTATAATGCACTGACCGAAGAACAGCTTGCCATCTTCAACGAGCTCTATCCTGACCATCTGAAGATCCTCACCGACGCGGAAGCGCGCTATGAGGAACTGAAGAAGCAGGCCGAGCAGGAGGAGATCGATAAGGCTGCGGCGCAGGAAGTTATTAAGCTGATCGACGATATCGGCGGCGTTGAGTCCGTAACCGGCAGCAGCGGCCCGAAGATCAGAAAGGCCCGCGCAGCTTATGACGCACTGACCAATAAGCAGAAGGGGTACGTTACCAACTATGACGTGCTCGTTGCCTGCGAAGAAGCGTTCGCTGCGCTCCCCAACCCGGTCCCGACTCCTGTTATCCCGTCGACGCCGAGCAAGCCGAAGGACGACAAGCCTACCACGGGTGCCTCGTTCACGGATGTCCCGGCTGGCAGCTGGTATGAAGATGCTGTGAATTATGTCTCTGAAAAGGGCTTGATGAACGGCACCTCCAAGAACGGCTTCAGCCCGAACGCCACTACCACGCGCGGCATGATCGTCACGATCCTTGCCCGTGTCGAGGGGGTCAACACGAACGGCACGCCGTGGTACACGGCAGGTCAGAAGTGGGCGATGGACAACGGCATTTCCGACGGCACGAACATGGTCGGCGAGGTCACGCGTGAGCAGCTGGCGGCCATCCTGTATCGCTACGCAAAGCTCAAGGGCTACGACACCTCCAAGTCCAACAAGCTGGACAGCTTCAAGGATGCGGACAAGGTTTCGTCCTGGGCCGTGGAAGCAATGCAGTGGGCCAACGCAGAGAGCCTGATCAACGGCAAGAGCAACAGCATGCTCGACCCGCAGGGTAAGGCTACCCGCGCAGAAACCGCCGCGATCCTCATGCGTTTCATGCAGAACATCGCAAAATGAAACACGCAGTCCAACGTTCTGAATTGAATATTGGATAACCACCCAAGCTGGGCGGTTCCACGCCGAAAAAACGGCGTGGAACCGTGCGGCTTATTCGTGCGTTTAAGAGAAGTTTTGAACATACGAATAAACTGCACAAAAAGCAGACTTTTGAAGGGGGAAGCCCTTTTCCCGGAGGGCGAACAGACATGAAGAAATTCTTTGAAAGGTTCCCATGGGCGCAGCAGGCCGGCTGCGGCGTGCTCGTCTGCGCGCTGCTGCTGAGTATCTGGCTGCCGCTCATGGGCATGCGGTCGGCCGAGCCGGAAAATCCAATCCTGGACGCTGCACCGCAGGAAATCACCGTCCTGCAGACAGGGCAAGCGCCCGGCCATGCTGGAAACGGTGAGGCGGAAAGCAAGGATGCTTCCGGTTCGGGCGGCAGCGCCGACAGCGAGCTGACCGGCGAGCAGGAGCAGCCCGATCCGCAGGAAACGGAAAACCAGACGGAACAGGGGCAGGACACCCAGCCGGAGCAGCAGCCGGAATCGAAGCCCCAGCAGGAAGTCCTGGCCGACGCCGCCATCGGCACGAACGCGGATTCCAACAAGGGCGACGAGGGCGAAGAAGCCGGAAACACCGGCGAAGCAGATGAAAACCTGCCGGAAACGGAGATTGACCTTGGCGCGGTGCTGACATGGTACAAGTACGGATCGCAGGCAAGCTCCATGGTCTGCGCCCCCGGAGAATCTGTTGGCAAGCGCGTGCTGCTTGCACAGCTGGACGGCAGCAGACTGCGCTATGACGTTGATCTCACCGGACTCGACGCAGACGACGCGGAGATCACCGGTGTGCAGGTCGCTGCGGGCAACGGCGTACCGCAGGATGCGGATACGCGCGGTGTGCTGGACATGACGCTGCCGGACGGCGCGGAGTACCAGAACTATATCCTGACCGCGCAGGCGCATGCCACGCAGAAAAATCAGAAGGGCGAGACTGTGGAGACGGACGTGGAGTTTGCGTTCGTGCTTCGCTTGGAGAGCGGCATTGATCTGGATCTGCAGCTCACCTGGCAGCCGACCGGTCAGGCTACCTGTCCGGCCAACAGCTCTGTCAGCCGTACGGTCAAGAGCGACACGCTGACCGAGGGCAGATTTACATATGCGCTGACCTTCCTTGGCGAAAACGCAGACGATGCGGTCATCCGCACGGCGGAATACTGGGCGACGGACGGTGAGCGCGGGACGCTCCCGGAATCTGGCGAAATTCAGATGGCTGCGGCAGACGGCAAGGACACGGAGACCTACTATCTCGCCGTGACCGCCGAGGTGCTAGGGCAGACCATCAGCTATACATTCGTTGTGACGTATGAGGACGGACTTGATCTCCAGATGCAATTTACATGGTACGAAAAGTCCGTCACGGCGCAGAACGTTCTCTGCGATGCGGACAAGCGCGCGGCGCTGACCATCAAGCACAACCAGATCAGCAACAGTGAGCTTTTGTATAAGCTCGGCCTGACCGGCAGGAGCGCCGAGGACGCGCAGATCACAAGCGCCAGCTTCAACGGTGCGGCAATGAACACGGACAGCGGTTCTGTACAGATGGAATCCGCCGAAAACGGCGCGAGCTATACCGTTCTCGTGACCGCAGCGGTCAAGGAACGCACGGTGAACTTCACAATTACGATTCGCTACCAGAGCGACGTGAGCATGGAGATGTCCTACACGGTCATGGAGAACGGCGCGGCAAAGCCCTGCGTGCTGACGTGTGAGAATAAGAAAACTGTCAACGCGGAGCCGGTCTATGACGATCAGCTGACGGAAGGACTGCTCACCTACACATTCGCAATCCGTGGTGAAGAAGCGGCAGATGTGACCATCCAGTCTGTCCGCTGCTACCAGACCGGAAGCTTCCAGACGATCACGCTCCCATCCCCCAGCGGCAGCGTGACGCTGCTGTTGGAAGGCGACAGGACCGGAAGCAACACATTTACAGTTACGGCCACCGGCACAGGCGGCGACAGCTATACGTTTATATTTAACCTCCCATACAAGCATCGCGGAGATAACAGCGTCAAGATCCGGACGAACCTGCACGACGGCGATACTGTCACCAACGGGCAGGAGGTCAACCTGACCGTCGAGGCATGGACGGAGGATGCCCAGGGAAACCGCGTCAGCCATATCCTTGCCACTGGCACGGAAACAAAGCTGACCGTCCAGCTGGACGGCAAAACCGTGCAGTTTGAAAGCAGCTCCGGCTATGTACAGCAATACCTGCTGGTTCCGGAGAATCTGGACGTGGGCGACAAAAATGACCATGAATTATATATCTATGCCGAGGATGAGAAGGGCAACTTCGGTGAGCTGCGCCTGAAGCTGATTGGCAAACGCACCGAGGAAGGGCAAAAGATCGGCACGGCCAGCATCTATATCGACATGAGCGTGCTGGGTCTCGGTGTCCGCGGGCCTATCAGCTATGATGTACTATCAAAGGAGCCTGTTTCCTACGTGGTCGCAAAAGCCATTTGGGATTATGACGCGGGCGACCCGTTCGGCACGGCAGCGTCCAGCTTCCACTGGCCGGCCAGCCGCTGCTCCTACAGCGGTACGCTGGATACCGGCTTCTATTTACAGACCATGGACGACGGGTCCGGCCTTGGCAGCCGCGCGAACGCACTCAGCGGCAACTGGAGTCAGTTTGGCAGCACGCAGGATGAAATTCTTGCCGGGATCGACAGCCATTTCGGCGCGGGCAGCAATGAGGCAATCCTCTGGCGCTGCATCTACCGCAACGGCATCCCGCTATCCAGTACAAGCACCGGCATCGGTGAGTTTGATTACACAATGGGTTCCGGCTGGATGTACTCCATCGGCGGTGCGGACTTCTACCCCGGTTCGCCCATGTCCGGCTATTACCTGCAGGACGGTGATACGCTGACGCTCCGCTACACACTGGCCTACGGCTGGGATGTCGGTACAGGTGAGAGCGGCTACGGCAATAACGTGGGCTACTGCATTACCTGCATGAACGGCAGCTGGTCGGTTCATCACAGCTATGAGACGGTCACGGCGGAGGATGGTACGACAAAGTACGTCTGCCGCAGCTGCGGCATGGTCGAGGGTTGCCCGCATGAGCATAAGGAATATCAGAATCAGGGCGACGGCACATGTGTACAGGTTTGCAAGGACTGCGGCGAGAAGATCGGCGTGCCGCGCGCACATGAGCTGGAATATACCGCAGACGAGGGGGCAGATACGCATACCGCCAAGTGCAAAAACTGCGGCTTTACCGAGCGGTCCCCGCACGAATGGAAAGAGCTGACCGACACAGCCACCTGCACCGAAGCGGGCGTGAAGACCTTCAAGTGTGAGATCTGCAATGCGCAGAAGGAAGAAGAATCTCCCGCAGCCGGGCACAAGCCGCAGAACGTGTGGATCGTTGATGAGGATCATAAGCACCACTATCAGGAATGCCAGATCTGCCACGAAAAGCTGATGGACACCTACGACGTGCATCACTATGACCCGTATGGCGACGATTGGCAGTGCAGTGTCTGCGGCCAGATCCACGGCTTTGACTGTGACGGCACACTGGTGCCGGATGCGGCGCAGTCTACCTGCAAACATCTGGTGGGGTACTGCTCGGACTGCGGCCTGCTGTTGGAGAAATTCGGCGCACTGGGCGAGTTTGCGGACTACCATACGTTCAGCGAGGGCGTCTGCACGACCTGCGGCGCAATAGACCAGACCTACACGCCGCCGACCGACCCTGACCCCACCCCGGACCCGAATCCGGGCGGCGATGATTCCGGCGGCGGAAGCGGCGGAAATCCCGGCGGAGACGGCGACGGCGGAGATGATTCCGGCAGCGGCGCTGGCGGCGATCCCGGAGGCGGCGGCTCTGACAGCGGAGGCGACGGTACCGGAGACACCGGTGGAGATCTGTAACAGAACAAAAAATAAAGGAGCAGCTTGCTATGAATACAAAAATCAACGAGATTTTACAGGAGATCGAGTCCGTTATCGTCGGCAAGAATGAGATTGTCGAGAAGATTTTAATGGCAATTCTGGCGCAGGGCCACGTTCTCATGGAGGACGTGCCGGGCGTCGGCAAGACCACAACAGCCATGGCCTTTGCAAAGGTCCTTGGGCTTGAGACGCGCCGCGTACAGTTTACGTCGGACACCGTGCCGTCGGACATCATCGGCTTCTCGGTCTATGACAAAAAGGCAGACGAGTTTGTCTATAAGCCCGGCGCGATCATGACGAATCTGCTGCTGGCGGATGAGATCAACCGTACCTCCAGCAAGACGCAGTCCGCGCTGCTCGAAGCGATGGAGGAGCACAAGGTCACGGTGGACGGCAAGACGTATGATTTGCCCGACCCGTTTATCGTCCTTGCCACGCAGAACCCGGTTGGTTCTGCCGGTACGACGATGCTGCCGAACTCCCAGCTTGACCGCTTCCTCATCCGCGTCAGCATGGGCTACCCCGACCATAAGAGCAGCGTCAACATCCTCCGCGACCGCCATGTGGATAATCCCCTTGACCGGGCATATGCCGTGGTCAACAAGGAAGAACTGCTGGGACTGGTGCAGGACGTGCGAAAAGTGGATATGCGCGACGCCGTTCTGGACTATGTGACCACGCTCGTGGAAAAGACCCGCACCCATCCGCAGGCCGCGCTCGGCGTCAGCCCGCGCGGTGCATTGGCGGTTTGCCGGATGGCGAAAGCGTATGCGTATCTCAACGGCCGTGATTTCGTCATGCCGGAGGACGTGGCCGCGATCTTCCCGGACGTCTGCGCGCACCGTCTGATGCTGAGCAGCAAGGCCCGCATGATGGAGGAAAAGCCGGAATCCGTTCTGGCTGAGATCCTCAAGACAACGGATATGCCGGTGCTGAAAAAATGAAAATAGTACGAAAATTCGTCTGGCTGCTGCTGACGATAGGGCTTATCGCTCTAACCGTCCAGACAGCCAGCCCCATCGCGCTCGGCATCGCCGCCTGCATGGTGCTGCTGCCGCTGGTCTGTTTGCCGGTCAATTTGTACGCGGCGAAAAAGCTGAAACTGGCGGTCAGGCTGCCTGTGAATCTCCGCAAAAGCGAGAGCGGAACGGCAGAGCTGATCGTGCAGAACCCAACATGGCTGCCGGTCTGCCAGATTGTCTGCCGTGTACGGCTGGAGAACCAGTTGAATGGTGAGACGCAGACCGTGAATGTGAGCAGCGGCATCTGGCCGAAGGGCAAACGGACGATGAAGATTGCACTTCAAAGCCCGTGGTGCGGACGCATTCGCTTGGCCGTGGAATCCGCCCGTTTGTATGACTGCTTCGGTCTCATCGGCGTGAAAACGCGGCCTGACGCGCACAGCGCCTGCGTCGTGCAGCCGGATACGTTTTTGCAGACGCTGGTGCTATCCCCCGCTGCGGCGCACATCGACGATACCGAGGATTATTCCAACGAGCGGCCCGGCTATGACCTGTCTGAGATGTTCCAGATCCGCGATTACGTTCCCGGCGACAGCCAGCGGCAGATCCATTGGAAGCTCAGCCACAAATATGACAAGCTGATCGTCAAAGACCCGTCGCTGCCGATCACGCGCTCTGCGGCGGTTTTCTGGGAGCGCACAGAGGAAACCCCCACTGCCGCCCGCACCGACGCGGAAGCCGAGATTGTCGTCTCCGTCTGCCGGAACCTTCTTTCCCAGTCCGTGCAATTCACGGTCGGCTGGAACGAGGAATCCACGGGCCGCTGTGTTTTCCAGCAAATTCGCGACATGGACGACCTCATCGGCCTGCTTCCGCGCCTGTTTACGGCGAAAGCGACGACAGGCGTCAGCGGCGCGTCGCTTTTGTTGCAGGAGGTGCCCGCCGGAAGCTGGTCGCATCTGATTTACGTTTCCGGAGAACAACAGGCAGAAACAGAGCAGCTTTCCACGATTGGCCGCCTGACCGCGCTTGTCTGCGGTGAGCGGTTCAATGAGAAGGACTACGCCGCGCAGCTCTCCGAGCTGGAACTGTAAGGAGGGC
>CDZH01046792.1_pt1 | contig 19731 bp, 21 predicted proteins | sample 557721 | NCBI WGS metagenome assembly CDZH01 (sample SAMEA3182062, study PRJEB8094) | gut metagenome | biome: human; feature: gut; material: Stool; isolation source: human stools | place: Canada | collected 2013-01-14
TCCATCCACATCTGCCGCAACGCGGTCAAGGTGACAGACGAGGAAATCTTCGTCAAGGAACCCAAGACCCGCGCAGGTGATCGCTATGTGTACTTCTCCGCCGAGATGGAAAGTCTTCTGCGTGAGTACCGGCAGGAATGTGCATACATCACCGAAACCTATGACCAGAGAAAGCTGACCACCGATGACTTCCTGTTCCGCCGTCAGGGAGCGCAGCTCCCCATGACGCCCACCACCTTCACCTACCGCTTCAAGCTGATCCTCAAGAAGAACGGCCTGCCGCAGGAGCTGAACGTCCATTCCCTCCGGCACACCGCCGCCAGCTTGATGATTGCAGGCGGCACGGATGTGGCAACGGTGGCGGGCATTCTCGGCCACAGTCAGCCCTCCACCACGCTGGACATCTACACCCACGCCTTCGACAAGAACAAAAAGGCCGCCAGCGCAAAGCTGCAAGAAGGGTTGGATATTTGATTTTAATGAAAAGCGAGGATACGATTGATGTGGGCGGCATTGCCGGACGCAATACCGGAACCGGCATTTTGGACACCAATTATTTCAATGCGGAAGCGGAGCAAAAAGTGGGTCCGCGGACGATTACTCCTGCCCAGGGCCTTGGCCTGAATGTGGATTACGGCGAGTGGATCGGCAGCGTGGAGCGCATGGAGTCCCGCACCGCCGCGCAAATGAAGGAAGCTGCGTTCTGCGAACAGCTGAACGCAAACCGCGAAAGTGAAGCTCTGAATAAAATCTGGAATGACTATGTCCAGGATGACGAAATCCTGAGCAGCACGCTGGAAGCTCCTGAAATGGATACATGGGTTCTGCGGGATGGCGTTGCGGTGCTGAAAAACGCCCCCGTTCTCAATCCCGCATCTTCCGGGGCGGCTGCCCGGATTGGGGAAACGGAATACGAAACGCTTCAGGCGGCGGTAGATGCCGCCGGCAGCGGCGCGGTAATTTCTGTGCTGCGGAGCGGCCTTTACGCCGTTGTTTCCGGCAATAAGACCTTTACGCTGAAACTGGCTGCCGATGTGACGGAGCCCACGCTGGAAGCGGCGGCGGGATACCGGCTGACTCGCAGCGGAAGCACCTATACCGTGTCTGCGAAATCCTCCGGCGGCTCTTCGGATAGCTCCTCCGGCAGCAGCGCTGTGTCTGTTCCCAGCGTGAAGGACGGTGAGGTGACGGTCAGTCCCGGGAGCGCTGAAAAGGGTGCCACCGTGACAATCACCGTTACTCCGGACGAGGGGTATGCGCTGGGCACCATCACCGTGAAGGACGCCGGCGGCAGCAAAATCAAGCTGACGGACAAGGGCGGCGGCAAGTACACCTTTACGATGCCTGGCAGCAAGGTGACTGTTTCTGCGGAATTCACCAGAATTCAGACCGCCGCTGCTTTCGCGGACGTTCCTGCCGGAGCTTATTACGCTGAGGCCGTGGAATGGGCTGTGAGAAACGGCATTACCAACGGGAAAGCCGATGGACTGTTTGGCTCCCATGATCCCTGCACCCGCGGTCAGATCGTCACGTTCCTGTATCGTGCGCTGGGCACGGCGCTCACTGCGGCCAGCGGCTTTGCTGACGTGGCGGCCGATTCCTTCTGCGCTAAGGCTGTGGCGTGGGCCGTGGAAAACGGCGTGACGAATGGCACGTCCGCTGTCACATTCAGCCCCGATGACAGCTGCACCTGCGCACAGATCGCTGTGTTCCTGTATCGCGCGATAAAATAATTTAACAGGGCCGCGGACGAAGGGTTGGCCCAGGCCTGCGGACAAATGAATTTGAAGAAGCAGGGGCGGTGTACTGGGTACACCGCCCCTGCTGTGCATTGCTGAAGACAGGCGGCCGCTGGCCGCTCCAATAGGAGAGCTCCGGCAGCCGATAACATGATTTTTCTCTTGTTTGCTGGCTGTGAGTGCGAGCCCCATCGTCCGTAAAAACGGCTGGCTGCATCTTCGAAATGCCGCTTTTCGCCGGGGATGACTCAGCTTCCAGAAGAGGTTGCTTCCGAGGCCTTTCCAGAGGGAAATCGCTGGTAAATATGTGAAAACGCCGCATTTTCGTGCGGCGTTCATCCCCGCTCTTATCGCAGCGATGCACAAAGCCGGTCTGACACTGAACGCTTAAAACCCTTCTCACATAAACGACTCCCCACACCGGATACCTGAGGCATCCGATGCGGGGAGTCCGCTCTTTTCTCTCGGATCTTATTGCTCGTCCCGCCTATTTTTCGGCAGGTTTTTCTCTTGACGCAGGCGCAAAAGCGGCGTAGAATATCAATATATAAAATTGATTTTTAATTATTAAAATTTAATTTTCCCATCCAATGCTTCTGGATATCTGTACGGCTGCATGGTGCAGCGGCTCACGCAGCTGGGCAAGCATTTCATCGTTCATCCGCACCGCGGGTCCCGTAATACTGATACCTGCTACCACAGCGCCGGTGTGGTCCCGGATCGGACAGGCAATGCACCGGATCCCCAACTCACACTCCTCGCGGTCATAGGCGACATCCTCCGCGCGAATCGCTGCAAGTTCCGCTTTCAAAGCTGCTTTTGTCGTCAGTGTATTTTGGGTAAACCGATGCAGTCCGCGCCGCGCGATCAGCTCATCAAGCCGCCCGTCGCTGTAATTGATCAGGGCCAGCTTTCCGTTGCCGGTGCAATGCATGGGACTGACATTGCCGACCTGCTGAAGGCTCATCAGCGTTTGGTGCGAACCGGCAACAACGTCGATATAGACCATCTGCATGTCCCGTTCCACGGAGACGCACAGTGCCTCGTGATACCGCTCGGACAGCTCCAGCAGCCAGGGGTGTGTGACCGACTGCAAGCTGGTATGCTCCCGGACCTGATTGGCCAGCCGGCAGATCTTGTAGGTCAGGGAATAGCGCTGTTCATCGTTCTTGTGCACATAGCCGCTGTGAATGAGCGCGTTGAGAAAGCGCACAGCCGTGCTTGCGTTCAGCCCGAGCCGCTCACTGATGGTGCCGAGCCGCATCGGCTCTTTGGATGCCGCCAGCAGCTCTAAGACAGCCAGCGCCTTTTCGGTTGATTGATTTGTCAAAAATGGACTGTCTTCGTGTTTTGCCATAGCCGCTCCTCAATGTTCGAGTTCCAAATGTTTTTATTATCCTATAATACCGTAATACCGTAGGAAAATCCAGTACAAATTCACACAAGGAGGTCTTTAGATGAACGAACCCATTCAAAAATATTTCCGTCTTGGTACGCTTCAGTGGATGAGCTACCCCAATGAGGAGCCGCTTGAGGCCCTGAAAAAAATTGCGTCGGATGACTTTTTCGACGCAATTGAAACCAAAGGCTATGGCACGGAAAACGCACAGGCTGCCGCCCTGCTCGCACAGAGCCACCTGACCGTATGCTATGGCGCTCATCCGCATCAACTCTCATCTGGGCTCAACCCCAACGCGGTGGACGAAACGGCGCGGCTCGCCGCGCAGGCAGCGCTCCTGGAGAATCTGGAGGAAGCTGCCTCCATCGGTGCGACAGGCTTCGCATTTCTGTCCGGCAAATGGACGGAAGAGACGAAAGAACTGGCCTATGCCCAGCTTCTCAAAACAACCCGCGCTCTCTGTTCGCGCGCATCCGAGCTGGGGATCTTTGTTGAAATGGAAGTCTTCGATTACGACGTCGACAAATGTGCCTTGATCGGACCGGCCCCGCTGGCCGCGCGCTTTGCGGCAGACGTTCGCCTGACCAACCGGAATTTCGGCCTGCTGGTCGACCTCTCCCACATTCCCATCACACACGAAACGTCGGCAGATGTTGTCCGCACGCTGCGTCCCTATATCACGCATTTCCACTACGGCAACGCCGTTGTACGCCCCGCGTGCGACGCATACGGTGACAAGCACCCGCGCTTCGGTTACCCGAACAGTGAGAATGACATTCCCGAGCTGCTGGAATATCTGCGTGTTCTGCGTGATGAGGGCTTCTTCCGCGCAGACAAACCCTGCATTCTTTCCATGGAGGTTACTCCCCGTCCCGGCGAGGACGCAGATATTATCGTTGCGAACACCAAGCGCGTGCTCAAGCGAGCCTGGGCGCTTCTTGATTGAACTTTCGCCTTTTGAGCAACCCCAAAAATCTTTTGATCAGGAGAATTTTATTATGAAAATCGTTGTTTTGGACGGCTATACGGAGAATCCCGGCGATCTGAGCTGGAGCGGGCTGGAAAAGCTCGGCGAACTGACGGTTTATGACCGCACCTCCTACGAGGAATCCCCGCTCATCGCAGAGCGCATCGGCGATGCGGAGATCGTAGTGATGAATAAAACCCCCATTTCCCGCGAGACCCTCGATAAATGCCCCAACATCAAGCTGATCGCCGTGCTGGCCACTGGCTACAATGTGGTGGACATCACCTACGCGAAAGAAAAAGGCATTCCCGTATGCAACGTGCCCAACTACGGCGGCTACTCCGTCAGTCAGTTTGCCATCGCCCTGATGCTGGAAGCCTGCCTGCACATCGGTCACCACGATCAAACCGTTCATGACGGCAAGTGGCAGAACGGCAGCGAATGGTGTTACTGGGATTATCCTCTCATCGAGCTGGCTGGCAAGACCTATGGTCTTCTGGGCTGCGGCAAGATCGGTTATCACACGGCAGAAGCCGCCAAGGGTCTCGGCATGCATGTCATCGCCTATGACAAGTATCCCTCTCAGGCCGCCAGGGAACTGGGTGTTGAGTTTGTGGAGTTGGACGACCTGTTTGCCCGTTCCGATATTCTGGGCCTCCAGATGCCTTTGATGGAATTCAACACCGGCATCATTAACAAGGAAAACATTGCCAAGATGAAGGACGGCGTCATCATTATCAATAACAGCCGCGGCCAGATGGTCGTCGAGCAGGATCTGGCGGACGCGCTCAACAGCGGCAAGGTCGCTTTTGCCGGTCTGGACGTGGTATCCACCGAGCCGATCCACGAGGATAACCCCCTGCTCAAGGCCAAAAACTGCATTATCACCCCGCACATGTCCTGGGGCTCGCAGGGCAGCCGCCAGCGCATTATGGACACCACTGTTGAGAATGTCGAGGCCTTCCTTACCGGTGCGCCTGTCAATGTAGTCAATCAGTAACCGCCGTACGAAACAGCGGAGAAAAGGACGAAATTTTATGAAAACAGTTGGATTTATCGGCGTCGGCCTGATGGGCAGTTCCATGGTACGCAACCTAATGAAGCATGGTTTTTCCGTGCGTATCTATGCCCGCCATCCGGAAAAGGTTTCAGAGGTGACGGCAGAAGGTGCCGTTCTCTGCCCCTCGATCGCAGAGTGTGTGCGTGGCTGTGATGCCGTCATCACTATGGTCGGTTTCCCTGACGACGTACGTGATGTTTATTACGGTGAGGGCCGTATTCTTAACAGTGCCGCTGCGGGGACCTATCTCATTGATATGACCACGATCAGCCCCGCACTTTCCCAGGACCTGAGTTTGGCCGGTGCTGCGAAGAGCCTCCATGTTCTTGATGCTCCTGTCACCGGCGGAGACGCCGGCGCACGTGCTGGAACGCTCTCGATCCTCGTGGGCGGTGAGCGTGCGGATTTTGAAGCCTGCCTGCCTCTTTTTCAGGCAATGGGAACCACGATCAACTATCAGGGCGGCGCAGGCTGCGGACAGCACGCCAAGATGGCCAATCAAATCATGATTGCTGGCACTCTCTCAGGGATCTGTGAAGCGCTCGCTTATGCCCGCGCCAAGGGACTGGATCTGCACGTATTGCTGCAGTCAGTCGCGACTGGTGCTGCCGGAAGCCGGCAGCTCGATCTGCTGGGCGGCAAGATCCTTAACGGCGATTTTGCACCCGGTTTCTACATCAAGCATTTTATTAAGGATATGAAGCTGGCCGCAGAGGAAGCCGGAGAAAGCGACCTGACTCTTCCTGTGCTCCGGCAGGTCCTTTCGGAATACTGTCAGCTGTCCGAACGCGGAGAGGACCAGCTTGGCACGCAGGCCCTGATTCATTATTATGAAGCAGCGGATAAAAACTGACGCTTCATAAGCCCCCGCTTTATCAAAAAAGCTGAATTTCACGAGGCTGTGAAATTCAGCTTTTTCCTGTTTTTTATGGACGAAGGAAGCCCCTGTGCTCTAACGCGCCGCGGATCTCTGCGATCCGGTTTTGGTATTCCTGCTCCGAGAGATATCCGTCCTTTTCCATGAAGCGGAACATGCCGCCCCATTCCGGATCGCTTATCTTTTTCGGAACAATGTGAATATGAACATGCCCTATCGTATCGCCAAGCGAAAGAAAATTCATCTTGTCCGCACCGTACAGCTCCTGCAGAGTCCGTGAGACCGCGGTAAGCTCCGCAAGAAAACCGTTTTGTTCCTCCGGCGGCATATCATAGATCTCCGGCACGTGGCTTTTGGAGGCCAGCAGGCAGCGCCCGACATACCGCTGCTCGCGAAACAGGTATAATCTGGAATACGTCAGTTCACAGATCTTGATGCCTGTCGGCAGTTCCTCACGCCCGGCGCCGCAAAAAATACATTCCGGCATTTTCCGATCCCCCTGCACTTACCCGTTCATACAATCCGGACTCAGGATCAGCTTTCCGTTATCCACAAAGCAGGCCGGCCGGTACTCCGTATGCAGTTCCAGCTTTCCGCCTACGCCGTCGGCCAGGGGAAGATGGCTTTCCATACGTCTGAGGATCAGCGTCTGCTTCTCAATATCCAGTGGCAGGCCGTAGATCTTCGCCGACGTCGTTGTCACGGCGCGGAAGACTTCGTCCCGGTCAATACCAATTTCCAGGAACGCCGAGAACAGATGATAAATGTCATAAAGTGTATTGCTCTCCGGCTGGTGGAAACTGAAAACCGTCAGATCCGTGCTGATGGTATCGAAGGTCAGCCCCTGTCCGTAGGCCTTGCGAAACACATCCCAGGAAAAATGCTTCGCCGCGTGACCAACGTCCATGATAACGCCGCGCTTCTTTGCTTCCAGCATGGCGGAGGAAAGCGAGCCGCCCGAAAAAACGTTTTTCTCAAAGCCTGTATACATATGCGTCACAATATCACCGGGCTTTAAATAAGAAACGACTTCCTGCAGGTCCAGCGTGGAACCGGATATATGCGCCAGCACCCGCTTTCCGGTTTTATCGGCAATGCTCCTTGCCAGCCGGAGTTGTCCGCGGTCCGTCTCCTCGCTTTTATAGTAAAGGAAACCAAGGTGGATCTTTACACCGAGCAGCGTATCCGTCGTATCAGCCTGGATCGCTGCGGCAACCTCGTTTTCATCGATCTCCTCCGGACGGCTGACATTGGTCGGCGGAAACACGGCAAAACCATCCGGGAGCACATGCATGAAAGACTTGATCCGGAGCTTTTCCGCGTTTGTCCAGTAGCAGCTTGCCTGTGCCCAGTTCCGGCAGCCAAACGAGCCGGGTTCCACTGCGCCGACCACACCCTGTGCATACAACCGCTCGGCATCCATACCAAAGCGGGAGATTGACGGCGGTGCCCAGAGATGTACGTGCGAATCAATCACGCCCGGCAGGATCAGGTCCTCCGGCTCCAGTGTGAGCTTCCGGTCCGCTTCGCCGGCAAGCTCACGGGAAAGGCCGGGATTTTCTGTAAACGCCGTGCCATTCCACAGCTTTCCTCCAGTAATTGTCCAAATACCCATAAATTCCTCCATTGATCCTATACGGAAATAATAAGGTCGGGAGAGAGCGGCTGCACACAGCCGCTCTCTCCCGACCTTTCTCTTCTATTAAGAAAGTGACAGAACACGCGCCGGATTGTGCACCAGCATATCCATGATCGCCTCGTCTGAAACGCCGACCTTCCGCATCAGCGGAACAAAATCAGTCAAAAGATAGGAAATACCGTTCACAATCTTACCCTGACGCTTCATGTAGCCCTTCTGCCACACATTGCGCCCAGCATCCATCGACAGCAGCAGCTGCTTCTGGTAGCCCATTTCCACAAGACGGAGAATATTTTCCGCACATTCCGTATCCGTCGCCCACATCGGCCTGTCCGCCCCCTCGAAGCAGAGGTTTGCGCCGGTGTCCAGCAACTTGATAAAGTAATTGATATCCTTCATCTTATTGGTGTGGCACAGCACGGTCTTTTCCATAATCGCACCGTCTTCCTTGAGCAGCTGCAGCGTCTCCCAGCCCATCGTTCCCATATCGGTATGGGTGGAGATGCACACGCCGCACTCCTTCTGCACATCGGCAGCAATGGACAGCGCGTTGCGCTCAAACGGTGTAATCATCTGGTTGCTCGTACCAGCCTTGATGGCACCCGCCTTAGCCGTCGCACGCTCGATCATCGGGCCGGCATAGCTGTAAAGATCCATGCCCTCCGTGACCTCGCTGACCAGCAGATCCACCACCTTTTTATGCGGGTAAAGCACCGACCAGTGGCCGCGGTTATCATACAGGCCGCCCTTGTGGAAACCGGTCACCATGACCAAATGGGCTTTTCCCTCAAAGCGCTTTGCGATCTCCAGCATGCGGGGCACATCACGCCCGCAGCCAATGGGGTCCATGAGCAGCATGGAACGGCCGCCGGCAGCCAGAAAATCCGCCAGCTCATCGCTCGCCGCATCCACATCGCTCATGTCGTACCACGGGTTGAGCGCCAGCTCCGGGCCGCTGCTGCGGATCAGATGATCATGAAAATCGCAAACGCCAAACTCCTCCGGCGCAATATCGCCGAGGATCGTTCTGATGTATGCCATTGCTATTATGCCTCCTGCTTACTTCAGCATATTGGGAAGGAAAACTGAAAGCGCGGGGATCACAGCGATCAGGAACGCGATAAAGATCTGCTCCAGAATGAACGGGATGATCTGTTTTGTCACACGCGTAACGGGCTCCTTCGTAATGCCGCAGGCCACGAACATGCTTGGAGCGAAAGGCGGCGTAGCAATACCGAGGCAGAGCACAAAGACGACGAAGCAGCCGAACTGGATTGGGTCCACGCCAAAGCTTACGGCCATGGGCGCCAGAATGGGAGCCAGAATAACGACCACCGCGATCGCTTCCATGAACATACCGCAGATCAGCAGGATGATACCGCAGATCAGCAGGAAGGTCCACTGGTTGTGCGCATAGGTCTGCACGAACGCGGTGAGCACCTTGGGGATATTGAAGTAACCGATCAGGTAACCGAAAACGTTCGCCGAAGCAATCAGGATCATCAGGTTCGCCGTGGTCTTCGCTGTGTTCTTGAACATGGGAAGCAGCTCTCTGGGCTTAACATCCCTGTAAATCAGAACTGAAACGATCAGGCCGTACACCACTGCGATGCCCGCAGACTCGGTTGCCGTGAAAATACCGGAATAAATACCGCCGAGAATGATGAGCGGCATCAGCAGCGCGAAGAACGCATTCTTGAGCGCCTCAAGTGCCCGCTTGCCGTCAAAATGGCCCTCCTTCGGCACCTTCATGCGGATGGAAACAACCACCGCAACAAAGGAAAGGCCGATGCAGGAGATGAGGCCGGGGCCAACGCCGGACATGAACAAGTCTACGACCGACAGGTCCGTTGACTGTGCGTAGAAAATGAACACCACGCTGGGCGGAATGACCGGGCCGAGCGTTCCGCCGATCGCGAGGACCGCAGAGGTAAAGTCTTTTGGGTACTTCTTCGACGTCATGGCGGGATACATGATCGCGCCGATGGCAGCCGTCGTTGCCAGAGCGGAACCGGTCAGAGCCGCAAAAATCGTGCAGGCCACGATTGCAACAACCGCCATACCGCCGCGCATGTGGCCGAACAGACTATCCGCAAAGTCGACCAGACGCTTGGAGATACTGCCCTTCGCCATGATATCGCCGGCCACAAGGAACAGCGGCACTGCGAGCATGGTAAATGCGTCCATCGAGGTGAACAGACGCTGGCACAGAATGGAGACCGGAATACCGGACACCAACACAGAAGCCGCACTGGAGATCATCAGCGACCAGGAGATTGGCACACCGATGAACAGGCAGACCAGCATTACTACAATCAGGATAATCGCTGCACCGCTCATAATTCATCTCCTCCTTCAACCGGGGCTTCTTCCGTGTCGTTCCAATGCTTCGCCGTATCCGCAATCTTGCGGATAAGCGCGATGATATCCAGCACAAATCCAATGGGGAAGACAACATAAATGATCCACATCGGGGCGCGGAGCGTTGGGCTGGATGCCAGAAAACCGATCTTGATGAGCTGGATGCTACCCACCATGGTGATCGCACATGCGGCGATCGAGATCACATACTGAAGGATATGCAGACCCCTGCGCACCTTGCCATGAACCGCAAGGTCCAAAATATCAATTTTGATCTGATTGTCTCCACGGATACCGAGGTTAACGCCCAGATAGATGATCCAGACGAACATATAGCGGGTCAGCTCTTCAGACCAGGAAAGACTGTGTCCGTAAGCGTAGCGCATAATGACCTGGACAAACACGATCACACACAACAGAGCCAACAGAACGCCGGTCACTGTGTTGATCGCGTCCAGAAATTTGTCATATTTCTTTGTCATAGCAACACCACCTTTTTACAGTAGGCCACCCCATAAAATCCTATAGGGTGGCCGTAAAGTGAATCCTATAAACTTACTTTGCCAGAGCCTTGATCTGGGCGATCTGATCGCCGTACTGGCTCTCATACTTGGCATAGAGACTCTCGGCCTTGGCACGGAACTCCGTGAGATCCGGCGTGGTGACCGTCACACCCTTGTCGATGATGAGCTGCTTGAAATCTTCGTTGCTCTGACGGGAATACTCACGGCCCTTGGCGCAAGCCTCGGTGGCGCACTCCTGCCAGATCTCCTGCTCTTCCGCAGAGAGCTTGTTCCAGGCGTTCATGCTCATCAGGAAACACTGGGCGGTGTAGATGTGGTTGGTTTCAGCAACATACTTGCACACGTCGTAAACACTGTTTGCGTAGATCAGGGAATAGGGAACCTCCACAGCATCAATGGTACCCTGCTGCACGCCGGCATATGCATCTGCCCAGCCCATGGTGATGGCATCGCAGCCGAGGGCCTTCCAGCCGTCAACGTGCAGCTGGTTCTCCATTACGCGCAGCTTCAGACCGGCAAGGTCATCCACAGTCTCAATGGGCTTGTTGGTGCAGAGCATACGGAAACCGACTTCGGTAAAGCCGAGTCCCTTCATATTTGCATTCGCGCAGTCAGCAAGCATCTGCTGGCCGATCTCGCCCTGATAAACGGCATCAGCCATGTCATAGTCCTGAATCAGGTACAGCAGCTCGCCCACGCCCATACTGGGGACGAAGTTGCCGAGAGGAGTGGTCGCGGTGATGACCATATCCTGCGTGCCGAGCTGCACGTTCTCGATCATATCGCGCTCACCGCCGAGCTGAGAGCTGGGGCAAATCTCAAGCTGATACTGAGGCAGTTTCTCTGCCAGCAGCTCGTTCATGAACTCAGCCGTCTTCTGCTGGGGAGAATCCGTACCGTTCACGTGACCCACCTTGAAATAGGTCACATCCGTCGTATTGCTGCTGTTTGCACCATTATTGGGAGTATCGTTGTTGGCATTGTTGCTGTTGTCCTTGCTGCCGCAGCCGGTCAGCACGGCGAGAGACATGCTCAGAGCCAGAGCAAGGCTCAGAAATTTCTTGCTTGTTTTCATTTCAAACTCCTCTCGAACCCCTCAGAATTTTTTTGTTGTTTTCGAATCTGTTTTCCGTTGCAGAGACAATTTGCCCGCGTGCTCCTCATCTCCATCTTGCCATATTTACAACATTTATCGCGGAAATGTTGTAAACTTATCTTTATTGTATCGTCATTCGTTTTAAAGTCAATTACTAAATTGTGCTGAAATTGTGTCTTTAATTTTATTCATAATCAACAATCTACAACGATTTTCGTGCAAAAAGTACAGGAAGCGCTATAAAAGAAGCGTTTCCTGTACTTTTTCGTTTCACTTTCATAAAAATTGCGCTGACATTCTCATCCCATCAGCCGTCCAGCCGCAGGGGCTTGCTCACTTCGTCCCGTCCCTTTGCTTTGCGGTGGTACGTCTCGGCACCCTTCTGTGAAACAATGTAAGCAAGATACTCCGTGATCAGATTCAGCGCACTCATCGAATTAAAGAAGCTTCTGTGCTGCGTTTCCGCTGTGATCACCTCGTCTGCCAGGGGCACCAGCGGAGAAAGCAGGCTGTCCGTAACCAGACAGACCTTGGCCGAATGGCTGTGTGCGATCTCCGCTGCACACAGGTCGATCTTATAATAGCGCGAAACGGAAAAAAGCAGCAGACAGTCCTCCGATGAAATATCGTAGAGCGTGGCAATATCGTTCATTCCTCCATCGCAAATACTGATCATATGGTCAAGTACAAAGCCGAGCAGCCATACGCACTGCTTTGCCACACCGGCCGCGCCCCGGCAGCCATAAACATAGTGATGCTTTGCTGCATAAAGATATCTGGCAATGTTCTCAAACTGCTCCGGCTTATTCTGCATAAGCGTACGCTCAAGATTGTCCTTTGTCACTTTATAAAAGGCCTCCGGCTCCAGCTGATCCGGAAAGCGCTCCCGCAGTAGATTGTAGCGCTCTGTCATCGACAGCTTGTTAATGCTTCCGCTGGCGGCCATCACCATATGATTATAAAGGTCATTTTTCAGCTCCACAAATCCCGCGTAGCCGATTGCGCGTGCAAAGCGCGTGATGGACGCGTCACTCACGCCGACACGCCGCGACAACTCCATCGAGGAGCACATCCCAACTTCCTCCGGATAACGGATGCAGTAATCCGCAATCTTCTTCTGTCCCTTTGTCAATTGCATGTCCGCGATCCGATCTGCAATAATACTCTCCATTCCGTACTCACTCCTCTGCTGTGATCCGATAAAAATTCTCTTATATTATGACAATACACACGGCAATTGTCAAGAAAATGTCAAAGAGTTCACTGATGCTCTTGGAGAGTGCGTACATCATGCCTAAAAACCAAACACCATAAAAAGGTATTTTACACAAAAATGATGTCGTAAATACGTTATTATGACGCTTGACTTTGTATTTACGACACTATACGATATAAACACATCGTTTGTGTGAATATGACATTCCTCTGCGCTTCCACGCAAGCCCTTGGAGAGGGGCTTTAATCACTACTACATTTTATCATTATGGTAAGGAGTTCCTGGCATGGTAGTCTATCTGAGCGAATACATCGACCCGAAAGCTGAGCAGTTCCTGCGTGAGCATGCAACGGTCGTCAGCACTTTCGACCGGATTGAAGAGATCGACGCGATCATCCTCCGCAACATTCCCGTGACCGCTGAAATGATGGACCGCGCAAAGAAACTCAAGGTTATCGGTAAGCACGGCATCGGCGTCAACACCATCGATGTGGAGGCGGCCCGTCAGCGCGGGATCCGCGTTGTCTACACGCCCACCACGAACGCCGACTCCGTTGCAGAGATGACGGTTGCACTCTTCCTCGCTCTTGAGCGCGGAATCGTGGAGGCCAACATCAACTGCCGCAAGAGCGCCTACGACAAGATCGGCCCGAAGTCCCTGATCGGCACAGAGATCAACGGGAAAACGTTGGGTCAGATCGGCATGGGCAACATTGCCCAGCGCATCGCTCACATCCTCAAGAACGGCTTTAACTGCCGCATTCTCGGCTACGATCCCTTTATCTCTGCCGAGGAAGCGGAAAAGCGCGGCTTCACCAAAGTCGATACCCTGGAAGATCTGCTCGAACAGTCCGACCTCGTCAATGTCAACGTTCCCCTTGTTAAGAGCACCGAGCACATGATCTCCGGCGATCTGTTCAACCACTTCAAGCCGACTGCCGTGTTCGTCAACGCCGCCCGCGGCGCGATCATTGATGAAACGGACCTCTATAACGCTCTGGTCGCCGGCAAGCTGAAGGCCGCTGCCTGCGATACCTTTGTGAATGAGCCGCCCAAGGCCGGCAATCCTCTCCTGACACTGGACAACTTCAGCGCCACGCCGCACATCGGCGGCAACACGGTCGAGGCGCTTGCCCGTACCGGCATGGAAGTCGTCGAGCAGACTTTGGCCGTTCTCAATGGCGAAGAGCCTCTGCACGCGGTCGTCTGAGCACCGCTTGCTTAAAAAACAGGAAAGAAGGTTTACAAATGGATCACAACGTAGTATTTCCCAAGCCGCTGGCAGATTACTGCGCTCAGCTCATGCAGGCTCAGGGCGTACCTCCCGAAGAGGCCCGCATCATTGGCGACCACTTGGTGGAAGCCGAATGCTGCGGACTTTCTTCCCACGGCGTCAGCCGTACGGCGATCTATCTTAAGCGGCTGGAGACCGGCGTCGTCAATGCCAAATGGTCTTATCGGGCCGTGCGGGAGTACCCCGCCTCTATCCAGTGGGATGCCTGCAACTCTATGGGTATGGTGACCGGTGTGCGCGCAATGGAGCGCTGCATCGAAAAAGCCCGCGAGGCGGGCAGCTGCGTGATCGCAGCTGAGCATTCCAATCACTTCGGCATGGCCGGTCATTATGCCAAAATGGCGGCAGAGGCCGGTATGATCGGCTTCTGCATCAGCAATGCTCCGCCGAATATTGCTCCTACCGGAAGCTACCGCCCCTATATGGGCACCAATCCGCTGGCGATCTCCGCACCGCGTCGCGATGGCGCCCCGCTGCTGCTGGACATCGCGCTGAGCGTTGTCGCCATGGGCAAGGTAATCCTTGCCGCCAAGCTCGGCAAGCCGATCCCCGAGGGCTGGGCCATCACGGCGGACGGTCGTCCCACCACAAACGCCGCCGAGGGCCAGAAGGGCACCGTGCTTCCGGTCGGCGGGCATAAGGGCTACGGCATTTCCCTGTTCATCGACATTCTCAGCGGTATTCTCAGCGGCGCACAGTTCGGCCCTTACCTCAACAATATGTGGAACGACTTTGTCAACCCTCAAGACGTCGGCCATTTCTTTGCCGCCATTGACATTTCGAAATTCGTCGGACTGGACACCTTTCTTGACCGCATCGAGATGATGTGCACGGACATCAAGGCTCTGCCGAAGAATCCTGGCGTTGACGAGATCTTTCTGCCCGGTGAGATCGAAGAGCGAAAGAAAGTACAGGCGCAAAAAGACGGTCTCGTTCTCTCCGATATCGTATATAATGAGTTGCTTGACCTCGGAACGCATTACGGCGTGGCTCGTACGATCTGAGCGGACATAAAACACCAAATAGACGGAAGTATCAATTACAGAAAGGAACAAAAGAATATGTTAGTTATGGACTGCACCCTGCGTGACGGTGCGAATGTTGTCGGCAAGGGCTTTGACGCGGAACTGACCAAGCTGATGATCGAAGGCATGATCGAAAGCGGTATCACCACCATCGAGATGGGCAACTGCCTGGGTCTCGGTGCATACGAGGCCAACGGCGCCATTGCACCGTGCACGGACGTTGAGTACCTTGAACTGATCCAGCCCTATTTGTCCAAGGCCGAGATCGGCATGTTCTTTGGCTACAAGAATGTAAACGAAGCCAATGTTGCTCTGGCAAAAAAATACGGCCTGAAGTTCCTGCGCGTCGGCGCAAACGCCGGTGACGGCGCAGGTGCCTGCGAGGGCATCCGTCTGGTCAAAGCCGCCGGAATCAAGTGCCGTTATTCTCTGATGAAGGCCTATGTGCTCACGGCAGAGGAGCTTGCTAAGGAAGCCAAGATGCTCGCCGACTGCGGTCTTGACGAAATCACCATTATGGACTCTGCCGGCACGATGACGCCTCATCAGGTCACCGAATATGTCAAAGCCCTGACGGCCGCTGTCGACATTCCCGTTGCTTTCCACGGCCACAACAACCTCGGCCTCTCTGTCGCCAACGCCATCGCCGCCATGGAAGCCGGCGCAACGGTGTTTGACTGCGGTCTGCTGGGTATGGCCCGTAGCGCCGGCAATTGCGCGACGGAGCTTCTGGTCGCAAACTTCCAGCGTCTGGGCCTTCTCAATGAGATCGACCTTTATGCCCTCCTGCATTTCCTCGATCAGAAGCTGATCCCCGTTATGGAAAAGCATGGATATCATACGGCGATCAAGCCTCTGGAGCTGGTGCTCGGCCTCTCCGGCTGCCATTCCAGCTTCACGAAGCTCTTCACCGATATTGCGAATGAATATGGCGTTTCCCTCTACCAGCTGATCGTTGAAACGTCCAAGATTGACCGCAAGTCTCCCAGTGAAGAGCTGATCCGCAGCGTGGCCCAGACTCTCAAAACGCAGAGCAAATAAGCGGCCGAAATGAAAAGATAACCTTCTTTTTCTCCTCTGGTCACAGAAATTTTCCCTTCTTCTGTGATCCAAAAGCGGATACCCGCCTCAGCTTTCCTGCTGGGCGGGTATCCGCTTTTATCTCTTCTTACTGCCTTTCCACTGAAAACCTACCCGATGTTCTTCCGGATCCCTTTTTCATAGGCCTCTGCATAAAGCGTCAGAGGATGCGGTACTTCCTCACGCTGCGGAACACTCAGACGCGCCGCGGCAGACTCGTCGATCCGCCGGAGCCGTCAACCGTCTGGGCCGCGCACTCTTCTCCTTTTTCCATAAGCAGAATGTGCTTATTGCGGCGATTCTCCGGAATCTCCTCAAGTGCAATATAGCCATCCTGCCAAAAAGATTTGATGATGAGATTCACCGCACAGCGGCGGGGGCCAACCTTGGGGAAAAGCTGTTCGGCATGGTCAAGACCATCGGCCCGGTGTTTCAGAGCTATGCGCCAGGGCTGGGGCTCCTTGACCTCGCTGTTGGCGTGGCCGGGCCGTGATACTGTACTTTATGGTACAGTCCAAAATCAAAAAGGCCCGGAAGTTCCGCCGGAATATGGAATATGGCACGGCCAGCTGTGGTGCATAATCCTAAGTATAAAAAACACCTACATGGACGCAGGAGGGTATGCACATGACTGATTATAGCGAAATTACAGCCCTCTACTCCCGCCTTTCCGTAGGCGGCGAGGACAGGGACGGCGGCGAGAGCAACAGCATACAGAATCAGAAGAAATTTCTGGAAAACTGCGCCAGACAGTTAAAGCTGACAAATATCCGGCACTATATTGGCGATGACGAAAGCGGCAGATTTTTTGACCGCTCCGCTTACACCCGCATGATAGAGGACGTGGAAAACGGCAAAATCGGCGTGTGCATTATGAAAGATATGACCCGCTGGGGGCGCGATTATCTCCAAGTTGGCAACGCTATGGAAATTTTCAGACGGAACAACGTGCGCTTTATCGCGGTCAGCAACGGCATAGACAGTGAGAAGCCTGACACGCTGGAGTTTGCGCCCCTTATCAACATCATGTCAGAGTGGTACGCAAAGGACATCAGTAAGATAGTGAAAACGGGCATTAACACCAAAGGCATGAGCGGAAAGCCGATTGTTACCGAAGCCCCATACGGCTTCAAAGACCCGGACAACACAGATTTTTGGATAATCGCCGAGGAAGTTGCCGAGGTTGTCCGTTTGTACTGCGCTCTTGTGGCATATATCGTCTTTGAGGGGCCAGAGGAAGAACGGAACATGAACACGCTGGCAGAAATGATAAACAGCATGGAAGTCCGGGAGGATGACGAGAGCTTCAAGAACGTCGTGGATTATATGGCTCACAGCGGAAATATGAGGAGCGTTACAAGCCTATCCGAGAGGCTCGGAAGCGAGAACTTATGGCAAGATTGCCGAAGCACAGCATGACGGTTCCTGAGTATTACGCCATGCATGCAGAAACCAGGACGGAACTGGATATGCCGGAAGGGGGGCTGGTGAAGTGATCATCTTGAAGCTGATATTGAAAGCAGTTTTGCTTCCGGTCCTGCTGCTGATCATCCTCGGTCAGTGGATCGGAACCTTCTTCACCGGGATTGCATCTGCAATTCTTGGTTTTCTGTCAGGTCTCTGCTGGATTCTGGCTATCCTTGGCTATCTGATGGGCGTCTGTACCGGTCATGAAGCCGTACAGATCTTGATCATAGCCTTTGTGACATTCCTCACCATTATCCAGCGTAAGGCAGTTCCCGGAATCGTAGTTACAGCAGGAATGCACCAGCCGCCGCATTTTGCGATACTGCCGGTAGTCCATGACGGGGATAATGGGAATCTGCGACACTTGGTTGACCTTCAAAAATGAAATTGGCGTGAATTATTCGTGCAAAGCATTGATTTCTTCATGCAAACAGCATATACTATATGCACCAGCAGGAAAGGAGATGGTTTTATGGCTGGCTCCACCACGAATATCAGCATCCGCATGGATTCGGATTTGAAAGCAAAGGCCGACGCGCTCTTTGGAGAACTCGGCATGAACCTGTCCACGGCGTTCAATGTCTTTGTCCGCCAGTCGCTCCGCGAGGGCCGTATTCCGTTTGACATTTCTCTCAATCAGCCCAACAAGGAAACGATTGCCGCCATGTTGGAGGCAGAAAGGATTGCAAAAGATCCGTCCGTGAAAGGGTACAACGATCTGGATGAACTCTTTGCAGACCTGAAAGCATGAGAAAAACAAAATACACCGTCAAGCCCACCACGCAGTTCAAAAAGGATTTTAAGCTGGCGATGAAGCGCGGCTTGAAAATCGAGCTGCTGGAGGAAGTGATCGCCGCCCTTGCAATGGGTGAAACGCTCTCCGAAAAGCACAAGGATCATGCGCTGACCGGAAATTGGATCGGACACCGTGAGTGTCATGTCCTCCCGGATTGGCTGCTGATCTACCGCATCGAGGATGACGTGCTGGTTCTGACTTTGACCCGCACCGGGACGCACATCGACCTGTTCGGGAAATAACGCCTGCCGCCGTATGAGAGTCATTCTGTACGGCGGCTTTTTCCATGCTCAGCGTTCAGGTTCACTTCGCTTCTTCTCCTTTGGTTGGGTGTCCTTTCCAAGCTGCTCCGCTGTTTTCCGCAGCTTTTCCACGGCCTTGATCTCCTCTCGCATGGCGCGCAGCTCCTGATACTGCAACTTCTTCTGTGCAGTCAAAACATCCGCCTCGCTCCGCCATTTCTTTGGCGTGATGGCTTCGCCCCCGGCTTTCAGGTTTTCCAGATACCGAACGGCGGCGTCATACAGGGCAAGTTCGGCGTGGTAACGCTGTTTAAGCTGCTCCTGCTTGGCGGGCTTCATCTTGAAATACTGGCGGTGAATGGATTTATATTTTTCGTACTGCGGGAACATTTGTTTGTTGATCTCCACGATGTTCTCGCTCCAGAGGAGAATGCCAGACCTGATGGCATGAAGGTCAGAGATGAGTTGTGTGAGAATCTCTATACCATAGTAGTACAGTCGAAGGAAAGCCTGCGATACCTGTTCTTCCGGAGGCGGCAGCGCACTGCACTTAAAAATAAGCCGGAGCATTTTGAAAATGCTCCGGCCGGTTGGCTGATTAAAGTGAAGCGCTCCTTTTTGACGTTGGAAAATGAAAAAGGGCGTCTACCCGATGGCTTCGACGAAACCAACAAACAGACACCCGAAAGCTTGTATGAAATTCTGAGGAAAAACTGCTCCATTTTGCGCCTTCAAAAAGGGCGCTTCTTTCGTGTTTGCTCTCGAATCTGCGAAAGAGGGAGTTCGAATCTCCCCAGTTACCAAAATAACGCGAAAATATCTTTTTTTCTGAACGCAGAATTTGAAATAAAAAAAGGTAGCAACCCTTTGGTATTCTAAGCGTTTCGCTTAAAATATCCGAATTGTTGCCACCTTATGGTACGCCCGACTGGATTCGAACCAGCGGCCT
>CDZH01017362.1_pt1 | contig 19673 bp, 14 predicted proteins | sample 557721 | NCBI WGS metagenome assembly CDZH01 (sample SAMEA3182062, study PRJEB8094) | gut metagenome | biome: human; feature: gut; material: Stool; isolation source: human stools | place: Canada | collected 2013-01-14
GTCTCGAAGGACACGCCCTTGAGTCGGGGGACGTGGAGCGTAACGTCACCGGAGGTCGTGGTGAGATTGCGGTCATAGTGACCGCTGCGGTAGCCCTGACGGGCCTCGCTGCGCTCATAGCGGGCTGCCTGCGTCAGCGACTCCGCCTCCTTTTCCAGCAGCTCGTTCAGGGTTTCCTCCACGCTGCCGCGAACCAATTCCTTGATCTGCCCCTTGATAATTTCCTCATTCAGCTGTACAATTTTCTCGGACATAGTTTGCTGTCTCCTTTCAGAATGGTGTGTCGTGACTTCATTCTACCAGAGCCTGCAAGCTATGTCTTCTTTTATGCTTTTTCCAATTTGCGCAAGTTATTGTACATTATCCCAGCACCGGCTCGCTTGCTGGCTTCGTTCAGAATAATAGACATATCCCACGCCTTCTTACTGCGCGTTTGACTGGCAGGATCGGCCACGAGAATTTTTCCATCCTGTACGCCGCGCAAAACGATAAAATGGCCGGAGGAAGTAAAGTGCCCCTTGGTCATCAAGGCAACAACTAACTTTCCGTCTGCCAAAGCATCCAGAATGCGCTGCGGCTCAGCGGCAGCGCATCCTTCCACATTCAGCCCCCAGTGCTGCGCTGCTCCGGGGATCAGGCTGTGATACGAGCCACTTTTGCTGCACCAATACCCGTTTTTATAGGCCCATTCAGCCATCTTTTCCGGGTCTACCGTCTCATTTGTCAGCGAGGAAACCACGATGGACATAGCGGTAGGGCCACAGCCATAGCCGCCGATATGATCGGTGCCGTAAGGTTTGTTGCAGTATCGTTCGTCCAGTTGGTTGAAATAGACGACATCTGTGATCCCGTCACGAAAAATAACATTTCCCAGTGAAGGGATGCCTGTGGATACCTCATCGGTAAAAACGCCTTGAAACATTCCATCACCGAGAAACAGGCTCAAGTTTTGAGCATAATCATCAGAAAGCGTTTTTTGCTCATCGGTGAGGTGGAAGATAGTATCTGCAAAGTAAGCCTCGCCATTGTAGACGATGGTGTAGATGTACCAAAGTTCTGTGGTCCGCTCTATGACATCCGGCGTGTCAGGATCGTCCGCTTCGACTGTCCGGGTTTCCGTCATATAGGTGAAAGTGTAGAGATGGCTTTTCCCAGCTCGGAGGACAGTTGCCAAATCAGCAGGTGAAATCGTTTCCCAGTCTTGATTTTTGGCAGCGCAGTATTGTCCGAGAAAGGAGTTCGTGTTGCTGACGATGTTTCCCTCGTAAGGGTTGATAATCTCATAGTTGTCGCCTGGCGTAGCCGCAAAGTCCTGTGTGATACGGGCAGTTACATCATCAATCCCTTCTCCGAGAATCTGGTTGATGGTAAAGGCAAGGTCATTTGTGGCTTCTATGATGGCAGCATTATCGTTCAAGATCGGCTGAGAACTGTCTGTAGACGATCCCGCATTGGTAAGTCCGCCAAAAATGACAGAGGGCAGCATTAGCACAAATAGTACCGGAAGCATGAGAAGGGCTATCACTGCAATCGTGATAGCCCCAATATGCTTTTGAGCGGCAAGTGCACCCGCGATAGCTGCGCCATATGGCCCACCTGCGGCAGCGCCCTTGGCAATATTTGAAATTGCCTTGCCCGTTCGCAGGACGCCGTGAATCGTATTTGCCGAATGGGCAAGTTCATCCAAGCCATTTTGGTCCTGTTTATCCATTGATTTTACCTTGCTGTGCAGGAATACCGCCAGCCCAAGTGAAGATGTCACTTCGCAGATTGCACTCTGCGTCCAAATGATAAAGCCAGAGATAACCACCAGACGAGATCTCTACCATATTACCCAATGATGAGTCCTTCCGCCCTTGCTTATGTTTCTCCTCAGCCCAACGGGTACGATAGGATTCCCGCATCATCTGGTAAACCGGAGGATCTACCCATTGCCTGGGATAAAATTTTTCGTGCCGCCCACCTTTCGGCTGTGCAAAGCGAATAACAGAGTTGAGAGAAATGGTGGTTCCATTGATAACTACAGATGATCTCATGATTGCCGCCTTTCTTAAATGAGAAAGTGGATAGCGTAAAGCTATCCACTTCCTCTAATATCAAATGTCGTTTCTTGTAATTTTATTGCATATGTACTATAATTAAAAATTAAATAAAGCCACAGAGATTGGATGTGAAGCAATGGGATTTAACTTTACGATAGCGCTCGCTCCGAGCGGAATCGATTTGGATAGAGAACTTCAATATATTAAGTCAGCACTGTTATATGCAGACAATATTACATTGATAAGCCCTGTTGCATACATATTTCACCAACTCACAGATGAGTCATATCGGAAAGATATATTCTCTGCATTAAAACTCTTTCAGCAGATGATGCCATTGATAAAAACAGTTGATGCAAATACCTATGCCGAGGCAATACCCGTTCTAAAACAGTTTTCAGATATACTGTATGGCCGTCGCTATCGGGCAATCCCATATGTTGAACGATTGAAAATCAATCGTCAGTTGCAAGAAGCCGTCCTAGGTATAAGTACTTCTGTGTATCAGTTTATAGGAGAATCTCAGTGCACAGAGCTTTCTCGGCTAATTAAATCTAAGCAGATAAAAATTGCAGAGTTTCAGCACACTGTTGATAATACTACTGCTGCAGTTCAAGAGTATATTTTGCACTTAAATGAAGCACTGAGTAATTCATATCCTTTGTTTGACGAACAATCCAATAATTTAATGCGGGCAGCGGTAAACGCCAAAGTGATTCAACTGTCCCCCATGGAAAAGCTAAAGATAACCCATGCAGGAGTGACCGACAATTTTATTCAGAGATTGCCCTGCTTTGATTCTGCTCCCGTGGATGAACTCATTGACATAAAAAGTGAGTTGTCATCCCCGCTGGCCCGCTTCAGAAGTAAAATGTTAACTTACTCATCTGAGATACAGTCATTGCCTTGGGATAATGACTTTGAAAGCGAATGCAATTTGCTATATGATAAAGAAGTAGTTCCGGCTTTGCTGGAGATAGAGGAAGCGACAAAAGAGAATACCTTTTTGAAAAACTTGAGTGGCAAACTACTAACAGATGAAGGAGCATGGAAGTCAATGGCCGGAATGGTAGTTGCAGTTGCTGCCGCTGGAGTTATTCCTGCGTTCAATCAAGCCTTATCAACAGATGCAACAATACTTGCTGCTGGCGGTGCCGTAGCCATAAAGCAAATTGCGTCTTCCTATGCGGAGTATCGGAATGTGAAAACGGAAACAGAAAAAAAGGACTTATATTTTTACTTCCAAGCTGGGAAAAGATTGAGCAGATAACTTTTGATCAAAGCCCGCGCCCACTAAATTAGTAGGCGTGGGCTATTTTATGTGCTCTAATTCACACGATTAGAGCGAAGTTAATTTGAACACCTTAATATCCCGTCTTGGGAAGTGTCGGTGTGTTCCAGAGTTTACGAATCACGGTGACCCAGGATGCCTGTGCGGTCTGCCAGGTACCCTGATATTTACCGCCCGCATCGGCGCGGTTGACCAGCTGATAGCCATTGACAGCGCTTCCATTCACCATCACACTCAGCGTGGGTTTGGCAACACTCTGGAAGCCCACGGGAACGGTGCCGAAATCAAAATAGATGTCGGTCACCACTTCACCCGCCTGCATGGGAATGGCATTGAGGCTGAAGCTATAATTGTTGCTGGTGAGCAGGTTGGAAGCCAGCACTTGATAGCTTGCATTGTAGTTGGTCTTATAGAGAATGCGATAGTTGAGTCGCGCGCTGTAGGTGCCGGTGGTGAGCATCGTGGGACGCGCCACATCATAGGGAATCTTATCATGCCAGAAGAAGGATTCCAGCGGCACATTGGAGGTGTTGGCGACCGTCAGATCATAGCGCATGGACTGGCCTGCCATGACCTGCGCGTTGCCGCGCTTGGTGATGCTGACGCCCAGCTTAGCCGCCTTATCGTAGGCGGACAGCTTGATGATCTGGCCGGGATATTCCAGCGTCACATCATGCACGGTGGGGTCAATCTGCCAGAAAGACGGCGCTGTGACCTCGCGGATCTGATAGCGCGTTAAAGGCAGCGGCTTACTGGCCGCAACGCCCCTGGCATCGCTCGTAATATAATCGACCACCTTGCCGCTGCGGGCATTGACGATCTCATAAACAGCGCCCTTGAGCGGTGTTCCTGCTGCGGTGCCGGTGACCTCGTTGTACTCTGCGGCGTATTTGTAGATCTGAATTTGACCTGTGACAGCGGTATTCTCCCATTCAACCTCGACGGTTTTACCCGGCGCGACATAGATAGTTTTATACTGCTTGTCGAGGATATACCCATCCGCTGCCTCCAACTCACGCAGATAAAAACGGCCGCTCAGGCCGCTAGGGATCTCGTCAATGTAGACATATCCCTCATCGTCAGAGGTGTACTCGCCGATGGGCTTCTTGTTAGAGTCATAAAGAACAAATTTTACACCGTAGATTCCCTCACCAGTGGCGCTGTCGATTTTATGAATGATGATGCCGCTGATCGGATCATTGTAGAAGCGGAGTACCTGTGTATCATCGGGATTGACCACCACCGTCTGGCTGCGGGTGTTGGGGTCAATGGTGTACCCCTTGATACTGGCCTCTTCCGTGACGATGATCGTACCCGTGATATTGCTGAGGATGATCTGTCCGTTTTTATCGGTGTAGTAGATACCGTTGCTGGAGAGTTTACCTTCCTTGTCATCCACCACGCGCCCATCGGCGTAGGTAATTTTGAAGCGGACGCCCTCCAGCGGTGTCTTCTTATCGCTGCCATCCAGCTTTTCGATGACCAGATTGCCCTTAGGTTGATTGCGGACTTCGACTGTTACCATCTCGCCCGCCTTGACAACGGCAGTGATGGGGGTATCATCCAACAAGTAGCCGGATTTTGCCCGTGTCTCCTTGATGATAAGTGTTGTGCCAGGCTCCTGATTTTCGATAACAAAGGAGCCGCTGGAGTCCGTCACATACTTGCCGTTGGCGTTACCAACAACAGAACCGTCCGCCTTGGTCACCAAGAACTCAACATCAGACAGCGGCGTTCCGTCAGTGGAAGACACTTTCTTGACAAGAATATTTCCCTTGGGAGCGTTTCCGAAATAGACGCTGACAATATCCTGCTGTTCCCCGGAGATATAGACCGTTTTGGGGGCTTCAGAGATTATATGAGATCCGTCGCTGGAGAGCTCCTCGATGATATAGGTGCCCGCCTTACAGCCAGTAATCGTGAAGGAGCCATTGCTCGAAGTGCGGTACTGCCCGATGACCGTGCCTCCGGTGCCGGAGGTATTCCCGCTGAGGTAGCGAACCTCAAACAGGCAGTTGGAAAGAGCCTCACCAGTCTTCGTATCATATTTCCACACCACAATGGCGGACAGCGGCGTGTTCTGGATTGTGAAGATGTGCCCCTTGCCCGCTGTCACAAAGGCGGTCTGCTCGCTGGAATCGGTCAGAGCGAAACCCGTCGGCGGTTCCAGCTCTTTGATTTTGAACCAGCCATCTTTGAGGCCGTACAAGGAGCCAGGCAGTTCGATACGGCCGTGTTCGTCCGTCTCAAAGATACCGAGGTCATTGTACTCTCCGGTGGCCGTGTTATTGCTGGCATACCACACCTGCACACGAACATGGCTGATAGGGTCATGGGTAATGCTGTTTTCCTTGATGATCTCAATGACCGGTCGCTTATGATTTTCAAAATAGACATCTCTGTCACGATTAGGCCAGAGCGTCACAAGCTGGCTGGGAGCGTCCAGCAGGTACGGCTCCGGCACGGACTTTTCAACAATTTCTACCACAGATGGCAGCAAATTCCTGACAACGGCAGTTCCTGCCTCGTCCGTTTCGACTTCAGCAATAGAGTGTCCATCTGCGCCTTTGACGAGGAAAATTGCGCCCTTGACCGGAGCCCCTGTGTCGGCGTCACTCTTGTGGATGTAGAGATTGCTGCGCTTATCGTTCGTCAGAACTTTGGTGCTGGTCTTGCCAGGGAACAGTTCAACATGATACTCTTTCGTATCCAAAATGTGATCCGGCAAAGTGGAGAGCTCCTTTAGTGACCACACACCGGGCTCAAGCCCCTCCCATACGATTTCTCCCGCCGAATCGGTAGTGCGGTCAAGATAATAACTGCCATCCTCGATTTTAGAAAGGCGATAGGAAACACCGGCGAGCGGTGTACCATCGGCGCTTCTCTTAATGAGTTTCAAGGAAGGTCTGACACTATTTGTAAAAACAAATTGTGCCTGATCGCCACCGGTGATATGGATGATGCGCTGTGCGTCATCGATCACATAGCCCGGACACTCTAATTCCGTAATTTCGTAAGAGCCCACGGGGAGCATGGAGAGGTCGATGGAGCCATCCGCCAGAGTGGTAAATTCTTTGGGCCCCCATGATCCATCAATGGCACGGATAGAGAATTTAGCGTTTGCAATAGGCTGGGAAAGGTCGGCGGAATCCACTTTCCACAGCTTGATGCCGGGCAGCTTCTCGTTGAAAAAGATTAGATCCTTGATGCCAACGCCCGCCTTGAGCTCTACTTCCTGGGGAGTCGTGATGAGTACATGACCATCTCCGCCGGTATCCCGTTCCTCGACCCGGTAAGTGCCCGGCTGACAGTCCGTAAGCAGGATCTGTCCGAACTCGTCCGTCTGGAACATACCGAGCGATTCGGCATCGCGGAAAATCTCGAAGGTGACATTTGCCATCTCGCGCATAGTGCCGCGCTCATACTTCGTGATCCGCAGACCAGGCAGCTCTTTATTGATGATGGTGGCGTCACTGGTTTCACCGGCTACAACATTGATAGTTTGAATAGTATCGGTGTCGGCCAACCAGCCGGACACACCGGCCATTTCACGCACCTCGTAGGCGCCGGGCTTGAGCTGGTCGAAAAATGCAACACCCGCACTTCCTGTTTGCTGGGTATAGGTTGCGCCAGACTCAATATGCTTGATCTGGATCGTGGCACCTTGCAGGTACTCGCCAGTGTCGCTCATCTTCTGCACACGCAGAGAACCATAGGGGTCATTGAAGAAAGTCACCTTGGCCACTTCGTTATAGACGACGGTAACATTCTGCGTAGGGTTCTTGCTTAACAGATGATTTTCCGGGGCATCTCGCTCAATCACGGTATAATTTCCCGCGATCTTCAGGGGAATATTGACTTCACCAGCCGAATTGGTCGTGAAATAGCCAACCGTGTCTCCATTCGGGCCAATGACCTCAAAGCGTGCGCCCTCCAGTGGGATAGTCGTGCCCGTTTCATACTTGATGATTTTTAGTCCAGTCTCAGGAATTTTCTCCTGAGAATCCGCATAGCTGCTGTAAGCAGAAAGCTGCATCATCGTAGCGCTTGAGCAGCTTCCATGTGTCATGATAGCGAGGATCTTCTTCCACATTGCGAATCGTCCGTTTTTTATTCATGGTCAATGCCTCCTTGGCTTTTTATAGTCAGTTCAAATGTGTAGATTGGCGTGTTTTCAGCGCAGAATATCTCCATGCGGAAATGCAGCGGCTGTTTTGCTGTACTCCCTCCTAAAGCACCTCGGCAGTCATCGGATAATGGATATAACTTATATCGGGATTTGCTGCACTTGGAGCACGCAATGCCTTGTATTTCAAGGATATTCAGGACTTTCGCAGCAATCAGATCAAGGCTCGATTTTGAAACGCAAAGCGGCTCATTTGTGACGATGTCCTCACAGACACAGACGCCTGCATCTGGTTCTTCAGGTAGTTCGATCTTAATGTTCAGAGACATGGCAACCTCCTCTTTGTCGACCATAACATCCGATAATTGGAACATCGTGGAAAGGTAATTTTGAAGGTAGATTGCGGTTCCGTGCCGCCCCGGAAATGTGAGCAAAGAAATATAATTCTCGCGGGCAAGTTTTTGAAGGATACGGCCTACAGTGGCTTTTGAAATGCCCCAACGCTGTGCGAGGTCTGCATAGGAAATAAGCGGGCATCCGCTCCCATTGCGAAAATAGGCAACCGGCCCAACAAATGAGCCCTGCACCTGCGTGTCGTTGTAAACGGCCGAAAACCAAAGGTCAAGAATAATGTCCATTTCAGAGCAGCGTTTCATGCTGATCAATTCATTTGCAATGGAAATTGGCAAGAAGAAAAAGCCGGTTTCTTTCTGACAGGGGCAATTATAGTCCAGCACCGTGTTGTGCCGCCGCCATCCTTTGATGCGGTATTTAATCAGATGCCCCCGGCCAAGAAGGCTGTATTGAATATAACCTTGCTCTTGAAGCCTATCGAGCACTTGGAGTACCCCACACCGAGTACGCAGACGCAGGTGCTCCATCAGTTCCGGTATTCGGCATATCCATTCGCCGGGATACACCGTGTAACTGATTCCGTCCAGACGCCGATATGAAGTCCGAAAGTTTGCATAGCAACATAGAACGGTATAATGAAAAAGGCCGGAGCTTCCGTTGGTTCGGATGTTCCGGTCTGCTATGAGTGATTGAATAAACTCACGATAGATACGGCAGCGTGGGTAGTCCACAATCTGCTTGAGTTCCAAATGATATTCAGACATACTACACCTCAAGTTTTATAGTTTTGGGATAAAAAGAAAAAGCTGGGTGGAGCCAAAACTCCACCCAGCTTTCAAATTCTGTTTCTCGATATGCTTACTCTTTGATATGAACTTTCTTCAATCCGTGTTTCTGTAAAATTTCTGATACTGCTTCATCTGCAGTCAGACTGCCATTTGCCACTTGCTCACAGAGCTGAACAGCATATTCACTGGGAATATCCCCTTCAACAGCAAGAGTTGCCAGAGCATAGTCAATTTGTTGTTGGCCGTTTTTAGTCATATACGCCTCCTCGTAGGGTCAAATCATCACGCCATATTTGTTGCAAAAATTCAGAAAATGCCAAGGAAAGAGTGGCTTATATCGTCAAAACATATTGATATGTAATCAGTGCTTGATGTCCATTCACTTTCCGATTGGCTCTTGGAAAAGTTACTGTTCGTACTGGACATATATGTTTGACCATCTGGCCGCCCACGGAACCGGCCTCGCGGCTGGTCAGGTCGCCGTTGTAGCCCTGCTTCAGATTGACGCCCATCTCCTTTGGTGTGTATTCACCACAAAAATTGTGATTTTTTTGAGGTCTATACACACCAAGGTATGCTATTTCTGACCTCTTAAAGATTTGCCACCCTTGTTACGTCGCGTACAGGGTTTTCCGCGATTTCTCCGATGAAGCGGTAGAAAATGCGGATGCTCTGCCGATAGGGTGTTCTCGGCCCCGCAATCGTCAGGCCCTCCGGTAAAATTTTTTCGCCAATTTCGATACGCTCAATGAGGGCATGAAGAATATCCCGGTCTAATGTCTCAATATGGGAATATCGCTGGGCCAGCGCAAAGAACAGGTCATACGCGTCCCGGATGCTCTTTTCTTCCGAAGTATCCGTAACCAGCCTGTCGCGCTGGTTTTCAAGGGCCTGTCGCTCCTTCCCGAAACGGTTCATCATTTCATCCAGCAGCGCATCGCTCAGATTTCCTGCAGCGTTATCACGGTAGGCTCGTTCGATCATCTTCACAATACGCTTTAGCTGTGTGTCGATATTGGCCAAAGACTTCTCCCGATCCTCACCGCCGCCGAAAGCAGCGTTGGATTGCCGAATGGCGGCCTGCGTAATGGCCTCCATATCATCCTCGTCAAAGGACAGCAGCTCGTTCAGATCACGGCGAACGATCTCCATGAGGTCATCGTAGCGAATACGGGCCCCATGCTCACAGCGATTTCGCGTCCGGCTCGTCAGGTTGTTGCAAACAAGATACCAATACTTCGCGCGTTCACCCTTATAGACCGATCCGCCGGAGCACATCGCCGCGCCGCAATGAGCGCAGTACGCGATCCCGCCGAAAATACTGTGGCGGAACGCCGGGTTCGCCGCGTGAGACTTTGTATTCTCTCCGAGAAAATGTTCCGCACGGTCAAACTGCTCCTGCGTGACCAACGGCTCATGGGTATTTTCCGTAAAGCACCAGTCCTCCTGCGGAACAGGGAGCTTCTTTTTGGATTTCACATTGACCTTGCGGGTCTTTCCAAGTATGGTATGCCCCAGATAGACACGGTTTCGCAGGATGCGCTTGACCGTGGTGTAATTCCAGTAATCCGAGGCTCTGGACGCCCCCTGCGGGGTGAAGTTATCCCGGCATTCAACACGATACTTCAGCGGCGGAATGACGCACTGCTCATTCAGCTTATTGGCGATCGTCCGCGTTGAAAGCCCCGATGATGCCCACTCAAAAATCTGTTGAACGATCGGCGCTGTGTTTTCATCCGGAACAAGCTGATCTGTGGTACGCTCCGCTTTTTTGTAGCCGTAGGGCGGGCATGCCGCGTACTTGCCCTTTCTCCGCTTCATGTCTAAGGTCTGCCTGACTTTTCTGGAGGTATCACGCAGATACACATCATTCATGGCAAACTGAAACGGCGCCATCAGGTTGTCTCCCATGGAGTCAAAGTCATTGCCGGGAGCCAGATAATGAATTCCATGCTCGGGAAAGAAACGCTCCGCGTAATAGCTTGATTCCGTCATATCACGGCCAAGGCGGGAAAGATCTTTTGTGATGACCATATTGACCTTTCCACCTGAAAGATGATTCAGCATAGCCTGAAAGCCGGGGCGCTCAAAATTGCCGCCGGAATAGCCATCGTCTACAAATTCTTTTACAATAATAATATCGTGCTTTTCGCAATAGTCTCTTATAATAGCCCGTTGATTTGTGATACTCTCCGACTCATTCCCGTGCTTCTTTTCTTCGTCCGACAAGCGGCAGTAAATGTCAGCGAGCTTGATGTGGTCCCACATAATATCCTCCCTTCCGGAACCACTCATTTACATGGACATTATATCACTTTATTGCCTGAGTGGTCAAAAAAATCGCCTTTTTTAGCGGTGGTAATAATTTCCTCCGCCACGGCCTCCTGCGGTGTCCTGCCGCCGGCAAACACCCGCTCGATCACATAGGTCGCGGCTCCGATCCGTTGCAAGTTTTCCTTTTTTTCCAAGGTCACACCTCCATAGGGGAATTATTTCCGTTTGAACGCAAATTAACCGGGCCTTCATGCAGGCTCGGTCATATTTTTGCGGCTTGAAATTGGCAAAAGCCGCGCCTTTATCCTCCTTGTTGGCGTATCGCACACTATTTGTCCTCGACGCCCCGTGTGCAGGCCGAAGCCTGGGAAATCATCAAGCGGCGGTTTGCTGCACCGCCTCACGGGAGTTTCACCCCAGCTGCCGTTCTGACAGAGCCGTCCCTATTGCTTGAGACTGTGACTGGACGGGAGTACCATTGTCATTCCGACTGTCATCGCCATACCGGGGGCAACCCGATACTCGCAGAGGGGTTTCTCGCTCGGCCCGGTAAACCTAAACCGGGGGGCATGGCGTACCCTGCTGCTATGGCTCGTGCTTTCGCGCATCGGAACTGATGTACTTGATGAATGGGTATTTGGTTTTCAAGGTGCATGGAGGGGCGGGTGACCCTCTCACACCCCTACTACAACATTCAAGGCCCGAAAGCGAACTTATTTTTTTGAAAACTTTGAAAAAATTTTTTATAGGCCAAAACAGGGCGCAAAAAACAGGGCATCAAGCTGATACCCTGTTGCAAAAATCACCGTATTCAATTACCGCGTGCACCGCTGCTGTTCCTTTTCCCGCTCCAACAGCTTCTCCATTGAAAAGTCGAGGATGCGCTCCTTTCTCGACTGTAGGGAGATTCGTAAAATCAATCAAATCAGCTCTCTCTTTTCGTGTAAAGATACTTTTCACTCAGATACCACGCCTATTCCGAAGATGTGACCTTCTCCACTTTATACAAGTTTGATTGCATCCATAATGGTGTAGGACTGATCGCCAAAGGTTTGCGACGTGGTCAGCAATTCCATGTGCTTACCTTTTCCTGTATTAGCGGCGAAAATCGATGTGCCGGTAAAGCCAAACAGGTGATAATTCTTGAACGCCCTGATAATCGAGGGTCTATTAAATTCTAATCATCGCGTTCTAAAGCTATCTTTTTGCTCTCAAAACAACATGGCAGCGTTGCTTGGCCAATCTTAAAAAATCGGTGGATAATTATCGCGGTGAATGGTGCTAAAGTAGCACCACAGCCTTTTTTAGAGAATCCGCCGATCTTGGACATAGCGGCAATCAATTCACACCCACCTCATAGTGTTGCGATTTCCTTCAATATAAAACCATTGTATTGAACACAAGAAGAAACATCTAATTTATAGACCGGTGTGTTTGTCATCATTTTTTTGCGTGGCTTTCTTCATGAACTCCAGATAGAGGCTGAACAGCACGGCGCAGACGGGTACGCTGAACAGCATCCCTAAGACGCCGAATGCTTCGCCGCCGATTGTAACAACCATCAGCACAAGCAGTCCGGGAAGCCCAACGGACTTGCCGACCACCTTGGGATAAATCAGATTGCCCTCCACCTGCTGTAAAACGAGCAAAAAGAGAATGAACCACAGAGCCTTGCCGGGTTCTGCCAGCAGGATCAAAAACGCACCAAGACCGCCGCCGATCCATGCGCCGAAAATCGGCACCAGCGCAGTAACAGCCACAAACGCCGAGACCGCACCGGCATACGGGATCCCAAGGATCAGCATTCCAAAGAAGCACAGAACGCCGATGATGACCGCTTCGGTAAGCTGCCCGCTGACAAAGTTTGTGAAGGTCTGGTTGGTCAGAGAGGCAATACTCAGAAGCCGCTGCGCCTTCTTTTGCGGAAGGACTGTCACAATGAGTTTTTTCAAATGTGCCGCGACGACTTCCTTCTTTGCAAGCAGATACAGCGCAAAGACAAGTCCCAAGAGAACGTCCACCAAAACCGACAGGACAGAGGTTGCCGCGCCCCACGTCACGGTGAGGATGCCGCTTCCCTCGTCGCTGATCAAGGCGGTGAGCTTCTCGATCAACAGGTCAGAGTCTATGGTGTATTCGGGCAGGACAATGTTATATTTTGCGGCAAACCGGACAATGCCTGCCCACCACCGCCCGATTTCCTCCACATAGAGCGGAATGTTTTGGACAAACTCTTCGCCGGATTCCCGCAGGCTGGGGATCATCATAAACACCACGGCAAACAGAATTCCAAGGACAAGTACGGTGCTTGCTGTCAGGCACACAGGGCGGGCCAGCTTTTCAGGAGCCCTTCGGCACACCTTGTTCCAGCAGCATTCCAACGGTCGAAGGACTACGTTGATCAAAAAAGCAATCGCGCCGCCGATCAAAAACGGAGTGAACAGCGCAAGCACCTTGCCGAGAAACCGCAAAACAACGTCAAGATTTACCAGTGCCCATGCGAATATGATCAGCAGCACCAGTGCGCGGGTAATATAGCGAATGATCGTCTTGCCCGGCCACTTGCTTCCCTGCGGCGCGGAATCCTCATTTCTGTTACCGGCTGTGTTTTGCGGTTTCTTCGCCATGTTTCTTCCTTTCCACTATTGTGCACAGGCCCATTCAAATCCGAAAGCACTTTTGCAGGGCTTTATACTCACCCAATGCCAGGATCGTAATGTCATCGGACAATATGGTGTCCGGCGTAACGGAAACATCCGTTTTCCCGGCGCGTTTGATGCCAAGAATGGTGATGCCAAACTTTCTGCGGACGTTCAGCTCACCAACGCTTTTCCCAATCCACGCCTCCGGCACCTGCACTTCAAAGATGGCGTGCTGCTCGTCGATCTCTATGTAGTCGAAAATATGGTCGGCAGTGAATCGGATCGCCGCCCATTTTGCCATCTGCTTTTCAGGGTAGACCACGTTATCTGCGCCGTTGCGGAGCAGAAACTTCGCCTGCACATCGCGTTCGGCGCGGGATACCACGCATTTGGCACCCAGCTCTTTCAGCAGCGAGGTGGTCTCCAGCGAGTTCTGGAAGTTGCCGCTGATGGTCACAAAACAAACATCAAAATTTCCGATACCGAGCGAACGCAGAAACTCCGCATTGGTGCTGTCGCCGATCTGTGCGTTGGTGACAAACGGAAGAACATCGTTGATTCGTTCCTCATTGGTATCGACTGCCATGACCTGATGCCCCAGTTGAGAGAGCTGCATGGCGATATGCCGCCCGAAGCGGCCTGCTCCGATCAATAAAACATTTTTCATGGGATAGATGCTCCTTTGCTTATCCAATCGTGATGCTTTCCTGCGGCAGCTTTGCGCTGCCGGTTTTCTTGCTGGACACCGCCGCATAAATGAGCGTCAGCCCGCCGACCCTGCCAAGATACATCAGCGCGATCAATACCATTTGCGAGGGAATATGCAGCTGCGGCGTAATACCCAATGTCAGACCAACCGTGCCTACCGCCGACGCTGCTTCATACAGGCAGGAGGATAGCGGAAGATTCTCATATACGCTGATAAAAACGCCTCCGCCAAAGAACAGCGCAAGGTACATCGTCAGAATGGTCGCAGCGGTTTTGACGGCACCGCAATCGACTCTGCGCCCAAAGAATTGGGCGCTGTCCCGCTGACGGAAGGTTGCGGCAGCATTGGCAAGCAGAACTGCCAGCGTGGTGGTTTTCATGCCGCCTGCCGTAGACCCCGGAGAGCCGCCAATGAGCATCAGAAGGATCATCACGCCCAGCGATGCGCCGGACATGGCGGGTAGATCGACCGTGTTGAAGCCCGCTGTTCTCGGCGTGACTGACTGGAACAGGGCTGCCTGAACCCGTTTTCCGAGGGGGAGGGCATCAAAGTCCACAAAGAAGAAAAACAGCGTCGGAAGGACGATTAGTGCAAGTGTCGTGACAAGAATCACCTTGCTCTGCATTCGATAACGGTGGAAGTGCAGCTTGTTTTCGCAAATGTCATCCCACGTCAAGAAACCGATGCCGCCGGTTATGATCAGGAGCATGATCGTGATATTGATCACCGGATTTTGGACGTAACCGGTAAGGGACGGATACAAGTTGTCGTTCGTTCCCAAAATGTCAAACCCTGCGTTGCAAAAGGCGGAGATGGAGTGAAATACTGCCATCCAGATCCCGCACCATCCGTAGTCGCGGCAAAACACCGGCAGCATGGCAAGCGCACCGATCAGTTCGATCAGAAATGTTCCCCGCAGGATGAACCGTGTCAGCCGGACGATTCCCCCCACTTTCGGCGCTGAGATGGCGTCCTGCATGGTGCTGCGCTGCATCAAGGAGATCCTTCGCCCGGACAGCAGCGCAAACGATGCCACCACGGTGACAACACCAAGCCCGCCTATCTGAATCAGCGTCAGGATCACAGCCTGCCCAAAGACCGACCAATAGCTGCCGGTATCCTGCACCACAAGACCCGTCACACAAACAGCGGAGGTCGCGGTAAACAGTGCCTCATGAAACGGCGTTACACACCGAGCTGTCGCAGAAATTGGCAACATCAGCAGCAGCGCGCCCAGCAGGATTACCCCTGCAAAGCCCAATATGATGATTTGAAAAGACGAAAGACGACGCTTTCTGCAAACCATTTCTTCTGACATCATCCTCACTCCTTGTGAATTGCACGATAGATTTATTGTGCGCAGGCCAAACACACGCCGCATTGCCTGACTGTGATGAAGGATACCCTGTACGCACTTAGATCGGAGACCGTGATCTCCAAATTCTGAGCGGTAAAGGAATCGCCTTTGATGGGGACTCTATTGAGCTGCTCCATGACCCAGCCGCCAACGGAAACACTGTCCGATTCCAGCTTGACGTCAAAGAATTCCATAAAATCCTCCAAGCTGACGGAGCAGTCCACGCGGTAGGTATTCTCGTCCAGCTTTTCAAAATCTTCTTCCACCTCGTCGTGTTCGTCCCAAATTTCACCGACCAGTTCTTCCAGAATATCCTCCATCGTAACAATGCCGAGCGTTCCGCCGAAATCATCCACGACAACGGCGACGTGGGACTTCTGATGCTGGAGCATTTTCAAAATATCCCGGATCTTCGTGTGCTGGTAGACGAACTGCGGCTCCGTCATGATCTCCGCAATGGGCTGATCCGTCATCTTGCCATTGATATAGAAGTCCTTCTGATGAAGAACACCGACGATCTGATCGATGGTATCCCGGTAGACCAGCAGGCGGGAAAAGCGGGACTGTGTAAAGGCTCTGGCAATTTCCTCATGGCTTTCGCCAATGTCCACGGCCTCCAAGTCGATGCGATGCGTCAGAATTTCCGCCGCCGTCAGGTCGCGGAACTCAAGAGCATTGCGCAGCAGCTCGCCCTCGTTTTCGTCAATCCCGCCGTCCTGCTCCACGTCCTCCATAAAAAGAAGCAACTCCTCGTGGGACATTTTTGCATCGTCATCTGTCTTGAAGAAGCGGGAAACCAGCTTTTTCCACTGGGAAAAGAGAAAATTCAACGGTGTCAGCACCCAAATCCAAAGGCGGATAAAGGGCGCGCTGAACAAAGCAAAGCGTTCAGGGGCGTCCTTTGCAACACTCTTGGGGGTGATCTCACCAAAAATCAAAACAACGATCGTTACGACAACCGTAGAAACCGTCGCGCCGATGTCGCCGTAAAGTCCGACGAACAGAAGTGTGCCGATGGACGCCACCATGATATTGACGATATTGTTGCCGATCAGGATGGTGGAAATCAGCTTGTCATAATCTTCGGACAGCTTGAGCGCCAGCGCTGCCCGCTTGTTTCCGTTGTCCGCCAACACCTTGAGGCGGGTCTTATTCAGAGACGAGAATGCCGTTTCTGTGGCGCTGAAATAGGCGGACATGACGATGCAGGCCACCATTGCGAAAATGCTTCCAAAATAATTCATTTCAAACTCCTTTATGTTCTGTTCATACGATCATTTCATGCAAAAAAGACACACCTATACCCGATACCGCAGCAAAGGGCGTAGACATGCCACATACGAACAGACCATATAAGAGCAGTTACCGTTATCGTCGCTACTGTCATTTTCCACGGATTTCTTCCTCCTTTTTGCTGTGTGCTTATATCATAGCATTTCTCCGGTGTAGATTCGGTAAAGAAACAAGTGCGGCACAATATCCCCCTGTGAGAAATCTTGAAGCGTTTCCGTTTCTGCGGTATAATAATGTCGCAGTATCGTACAGGAGAAACATGATGAAGAACCGTCAACGACAAAAGGATATTTTATTTTCAATCCTTATTTTTGGCAGTGCCTTTGCCGTCAATTTGCTGATTCAGAAGCTCTTTACCACGCAGACGCTGGTGCCCATGATCTTTGTGTTCGGCGTGTTTCTGATCTCGCTGAAAACGCATGGGTATTGCTATGGTATCATTTCGGCTATCGTCAGCGTGTTTGCGGTGAATTTCGCCTTCACCTATCCCTATTATGCCTTCGACTTTTTTGTGGAGGAAAGTATCCTGTCCGCCGTCATCATGCTGGTCGTCGCCGTTTCCACCAGTACACTGAACATTCGCATCCGCGATCAGGAGAAGCTGCGCTCAGAAAACGAAAAAGAAAGAATGCGCGGTAATCTGCTGCGGGCGATCTCCCATGATCTGCGCACGCCCCTCACCTCCATATACGGGTCATCCTCCACGCTGATCTCCAAGTATGATGCGCTGCCGAAGGAGCAGCAGCTCAAGCTGTTGGGAGAAATTCAGGAGGACAGCGAATGGCTCATCCGCATGGTTGAGAATCTCCTGTCTGTCACAAGGATCGACGGTGCGAAGGTGGAGGTCGTGAAAACGCCGATTGTTCTGGATGAACTGATCGACTCGGTTCTCATGAAGTTTTCCAAAAAGCATCCGAATCAGAAGGTCATCACACAGATACCGGACGAGTTTGTGGACATTCCCATGGACTCGCTCCTTATTGAGCAGGTGCTGCTGAATCTTCTGGAAAACGCTGTATTCCATGCAAAAGGCATGACGGAGCTGATGCTTTCCGTTTCTCTCGTGGGAGACAAGGCGGTATTTGAGGTTTCTGACAACGGCTGCGGCCTCCCGGAGGATGCGCTTCAAAAGATTTTCACCGGAAGCTATGAAAAGTCTGCCGCGCCGGTGGACGGGACCCGCCGCAATATGGGGATCGGACTATCTGTATGCGCCGCCATCGTCAAAGCGCACGGCAGTGACATTACCGCAGAAAACAGAAAGGGCGGCGGTGCGGTATTCCGCTTTGCGCTGGAAAGAGGGTGTGAGGACGATGGGCAATAACAAGTACAAGATCCTGATCGTAGAGGACGAGGCCAACATCCGAAGCTTTATCAAAGCCAATCTGGAAACCAGTGACTATCAGGTGCTCTGCGCGGAAACCTGTGCGCTCGGCATGATGATGTACGCTTCCCATCATCCGGACCTCATCGTTCTGGATCTCGGCCTGCCGGATCGGGATGGTTTGGACTTAATTCAGAAAGTCCGGGGATCTGACACCGTGCCCATCATTGTGCTCTCCGCCCGTTCCAACGAGCGGGATAAGGTGGAAGCCCTGGATCTGGGGGCGAATGATTATATCACCAAGCCCTTTGGCACGGAGGAATTGCTGGCCCGTATCCGCGCCGTTCTCCGCAGTCATCGGCACAGTGAAAAGGAAGAAAGCTCCCCCGGCGGAAAATTCCACCTTCAGGACCTGCTGATCGACTACGATACACGGCAGGTCTTTGTTGGCAAAGAGGAGATCGACCTGACTCAGACGGAGTACAACATCATGGCGTTTCTATCCGTTCACGCCGGAAAGGTTCTGACGTATGCCGCCATCATCCGCGCGGTCTGGGGGTATTCCGACTATGGCAGCGTCAAGAAGCTGCAAGTCAATATGAAGAACATCCGCAAGAAAATGGGCGTGACGCCCGGCGAAAAGCGCTACATCATCAATGAGCTTGGCGTCGGATACCGGATGCTGGCGGAGGATGAATAGAATATATTTCTGTTTTGCTTTCATCATCGACTGTTCCCTCGATTCTAAATACCTCAGGAAATTGCGGAACAAAAAAATCGCCGGAATCGTCTGATTCCGGCGATTTATTATGGAGCTTGCAGCGCTTAGCCAATGCCACCGAAGGCAATACCCAAAATGAAGCAGGCTGCGCACAGAGGTACAAATACATACTTGCCGAAGGGGAGGAACCAGCTCATGACGGGCTTCGGATCGCCCTCCTGCACGGCCGCCAGAGCAGTGTCCTTCTTCATGACCCAGAAGAACATGATACCGGCCAGCAGAGCGCCCAGCGGGCAGATGTAAATAGAGACAACGTCCATCCACTGAGAGGTCCAGGGCTGGATGCACAGTGCGATCACGCCGCCCACTACGCCGATGATGACCACGGACAGCACACGGTTGGTGTGGAGCTTCTCCTACAGGAAGGCCACGGGAGCCTCATACAGGTTCACGATGGAGCTGACGCCTGCGAACAGCACGCAGATATAGAAGATCATACCCACGATCCGGCCGCCGGGCATGGCGTTGAACACGTTGACCAGGTAGACGAACATCAATCCGGGGCCGCCCTCCATCCCAACGATGCCCTCACCCAGGATGACTGCCATGGCAGGGATGATGACGATGGCAGCCAGCAGAGCGGCGATGGTGTCGAACAGGGCCACGTTGCGAGCAGAGGAAGGCAGATCCTCATCCTTGGGCAGATAGGAGCCGTAGATCACGGAGCCGTTGCCCGCCACAGACAGGGAGAA
>CDZH01036218.1_pt1 | contig 19637 bp, 8 predicted proteins | sample 557721 | NCBI WGS metagenome assembly CDZH01 (sample SAMEA3182062, study PRJEB8094) | gut metagenome | biome: human; feature: gut; material: Stool; isolation source: human stools | place: Canada | collected 2013-01-14
GTGCCGACGGTGACTGTTCCTGAAAGGCTGAGCAGTGAGGAGCTTGATTCTATTGTTATTCCCGTCTCGGCAGATGACCCATACTCCGCAATTATTGCGAATGAAATTGATTGGTATAAGCAGGCCGGATCACAATACAACTCGGAAGTGGAGAGATATGCCTTGTACGATATAAACGGCGATGGCACAGACGAGCTTATAATCGGTAGTATAGGAGTCCTCGGAGGCACAAGCGTCTATGAGGAGCACGAGGGCGTAAGCGCAGAATATACATTCGGTCTTCTTATCAGCGAGGTGTATACAATTCAAAACGGTAAAGCCGTAAGGGTTCAGCACTCAGCGGTAAGTGCAGACGCATATGAAACCGTGATATTTGACAACGGTATTTTTAAAGTTGTGCGGCTGACTCCGCGAAACCCGAGAATCACTTATCGTAAAATGGTCAACGGCGTTTTTGAAATGGTCGGCGACTGCATATATAAAACCTTTGACGGCAAGTATTATTATAGAAACGGTAGTGATACCGGTGAAATAACCGAAGAAGAATTCAACCGCCGTATAGCCGAGATTGAGGATGGCGCTCATCCCGTCGAGCTTGAGTGGAAACACTTGCAGGATTACGGAAAATAACGGAGAAACGGTATGAAAAGACTTTTTGCAATACTTCTTTGTATGATATTCGTGCTTTTGACCGCCTGCGGTACGCCGAGCAGTGATGAGTGCGGTACGACTACGCATGAGGAATCCGTGACATGTGCAGAAACTAAGACTGCCGACGTTACCGAGCCCAACGCCCTGCGCCTTAACGGCGATTACGATTCCGTGCCGACGGTGACTCAGCCGAAGCCGCTATCCGAAAAAGAATTAAATGCAATATCGATTCAGACATCGCCTAATGATCCGTATTCATATGTTATTTCAGATTTGGTGGAATGGTATAAACAAGCCGGACCTGATTTCATCTCCGAATTTGAGCGCTATTCCTTATATGACATAAACGGCGACGGCACGGATGAGCTTATACTCGGCGATATCGGTGTCCTCGGGGGCACAAGCGTTTATGAAGAGCACGAAGGCGTACGCGCAGAATTCACTTACGGATTGCTTATAAACAGTGTTTATACGATTCAAAACGGAAAGGCTGTTGAGGCGAATCGGTTGATAGTCAGCGAAAATGCATATCAAACGATACTTTTGGATAACGGCATGATCAAGATTCTTTATCAGACCCCGAGAAATCCGCAGATCACTTATTATAAAATGACCGGAGATAATTTTGAAATGGTCGGCGGAAATCTCGACAAGAATTTTGACGGAGAATGTTATTACTATGAGAAAGACAAAGAAGAGAAAATAACCGAGGAAGAATTCAACCGTCGTATAGCCGAAACAGAGAAAGGCGCTCATCCCGTCGAGCTCGAATGGAAGCGAATTGACGAATACGGGCAGTAAGATCCGGGTATACATCAAACCCCGTGTGCAAAACGCACACGGGGTCGTTTTATCACAGAGTTATGCTTTCGTTCAGGCGGAATGAATAGATGACCGTCTCTTTTACGGGCATTCCGAGCACCTCGGCAAGGCAGCGGCGATAAATTCCGAGCTGCGCTCCGTAGCGTTCGGCAAGCTCGGCGGCGCTTGATGCCTTATCCGTCTTGTAATCGACCACTACCAGCTCGCCGCCCTCGACAAAGGCGCAGTCCGCAACGCCCTCTATCAGCACCACTTCGCCGTCGGCAAGCCCGCACGGCAGCTGCGGATACAGCTCGCTCACGGGCACGGAGCAGGTGAAGGAGTATTCCTTATATATCCGCTCCGCGCGGCTCATTCGGGCGTAGAGACCGCTGTCAAAGAATCGGGCGACTGCCCTTGCGTCCACGGCGTTCGCCTCCTCGGCTGTGAGCATTCCGTCCTCGGTGAGCCTCGTAAGCTCGTCGGCAACGCTCTTGCACGCCCGCGAATAATCGGCGTACTGCATGAAGCGGTGGGTCGCCGTGCCCCTCTGGGCGGGCGTCAGCCTGCCCCTGCCCGCAAATGACGGCCTGCGGGAGGCGAAGTATTCGTTGTCCGCCTCGGTGGGGTCGAGCTTCGAGGCTATGCGCTTGGCGACGACTCCCTCAAGCTGCGCGAAGGGATATTCGTAGCCGAGCCGCCGCTCTATCTCGGCGAGCAGCACGGGGTCGGGCGCGGCAGACGGAGCCTCTTTCGCCGCTTCCTCGGCTTCGCCCGCCTTGATTATCGAGGCTTTCAGCGGCGTGTCACACGGCACGGTGAAGCCCGACGGCACGTCCGCCGCCATACGCAGGGCGTTGGCATCCGGGTGGCGCAAAAGCGCGGAGATTATAGCCTCGCTGTAGCTCGTGAACCCGCCGACGGTGTAGGGGTCGATGCGTTCGGAGCAGCCGCTTTTTGCGGCTATCGCCGCGAGGCTCTTGCCCCAATCCTTGGCGGAGGAGAGCATTATCAGCTTCTCCTTTGCCCTCGTCAGAGCCACATAGAGCACTCGGAGAGCCTCGGAGCGCTCGGCGCGCTTCGTCTCGAGCTTTGCGGCGAGGCGGGGGAGGGGGTCGAATTTCACCCTGCCCTTGTTATTCTTGATGCCTATCCCGCTCTCGGGGGCTATTATCAGGTCGTCCCTCAGGCTGCGGTCGCTGTATGCCCTTTGGCAGTCGCCGAGAATGCAGACGGGGAATTCAAGCCCCTTGCTCTTATGTATCGTCATTATGCTCACGGCGTCCGCCGCGCCCGAGGAATCCGAGCCGGAAATGTCGCCGCCGCTTTTGATTATTTTATCTATATATCTTATCAGCCCTGCAACGCTGCCCATGCTCTCAAATCTGTTGGCAAGGTCGATGAAGCGGTTGAGGTTTGCCCTGCGGGTGTCGGGCTCCTTCATGGCGCATACTATCGCCGCATAGCCCGTCTCCTCCACGAGCCGACGTACCAGCTCGCCCGCCTTGACGGTGCAGGCGATCCTGCGGAATCCGCCGAGACGCTCAAGGAACGCAGCAGCCTTCGCGTCGCCGCTCTCGGCGGCGTTCACAAGGCAGTGATATATCGAGCCGTCACGATGAGCTGCCCGCATCAGCGCCAGATCGTCCGGCAGGAAGCCGAACACGGGCGAGAGCAGCACGGCGGTGAGCGGGATATCGTCAACGGGGTTGTCGATGACCTTCAGCAGCGATATCATAAACGATATCTCGGGCGAGGTCAGGAATCCGCCGCCCGATTCGCAGTTCACGGGTATCCCCCGGCGGTTCAGCTCGGCGATGAATTCGCCCGCGCTGTTTTTGGTGCTTGCGAATAGCAGGCAGAAGTCCTTATACCGCGCTGTGCGAAGAGCGCCGCCCTCGGTCACTTGCAGCCCGCCCGCAACGGCGTGCTCAATGTAGTTAGCGGCGAATACCGCCTGATCGTGCAGGGCGTTATCCTCGCTCTCGATAAGGCAAAGCTCGGCGTCCGCGCCCTCCCTCTCGGGGTAAGAGGCGGCTGCCTCGAGATGCTCGCCTTTATCGTATTCAAGCCCGCCCGCCTCGCGGCTCATGACGGCGGAGAAGATGTAGTTGACAATGTCGGTCACTCCGCTGCGGCTTCTGAAATTCTTGCCCAGAGTGACCCTTGCGGGGTAGCTGCCTCCCTCGTATTCGGCGTATCTGTCGCGCCTTGCGAGGAATATCTCGGGCATCGCCTGGCGGAAGCGGTAGATGCTCTGCTTCACGTCGCCGACCATGAAAAGATTGCTTTCATCCCTCGAGAGGGCGGAGAATATCATATCCTGCGCCTTGTTGACATCCTGATATTCGTCAACGAGTATCTCGGCGTAATTCTCAGAGAGAGCGGCGGCGAGGGGAGTTCTCTCATATCCGTCGGTGGTCTCGCGCACGAGCAGCTTCAGTGCGAAATGCAGCGTGTCGGAGAAATCCGCGGAGTTCTCCTCGAGCTTCAGGCGGGCGAATTCGGCGGCAAAGTCGTTGACCGTGCCGATAAGCTCCCTCACGACGGGCGCAAGGGCGGCGACGTCGGCGGCGTGCTCCTCGGCGCTGATGGTGAGGAATTCGCCGAGCTTCTCAAAATCCGCCTTGTATTTTTTGCGGATAACGCCGCAGGCCTCCTTGGTATAGGAGGCGTAGCCTCTCGGCGCGGTGCCCATTTTGCCGAATGCAGCGGCGGCGTAGCGGCGGCAAAGCTCGTCCCATTCGCCGCCCTCTGCGGTTTCGAGCAGCGATGAGAGCATGGCTCTGTCGTCAAGGAAGGTCGGGGCGTATTTTGCCTCAAGCTCAGGCTCCTCGGCAAGCATTCCAAGGCAGCGGTCGATGTCGCCGCAGGCGCTTCTCAGGAAGCGGGCGGCCTCACCCGTCAGCAGCCTGCCCCAGGGCGTTTCCTCTATCGGTCGCTCGGCCTCGAATTCGTCGCATAGTGAATTCAGCCACCGCTCTGGGAACGGGTATGCCTGAGACAGCTCGTATAATTTCAGCACCGCGTCGACGAGCGGCTGATCGTCCCTTGCACTGCTTATCAGGGCGCAAAGGCGCAGGAAATCGGGCGAAGCGTTCTCGTATTTCGCCTCAACGACGGTCTCCGCCGCCTGATTCCTCAAAATCGTGCGCTTGCCCTCGTCGAGCAGCTCAAAGTCGGGCGAAATGCCGAGCGCGTGGAAATTCTCACGCACAAGGCCGATGCAGAATGAATCTATCGTGCATATGCTTGCGCACGGCAGCATCAGCTGCTGGCGGCGCAGGCGTTTGTTTGACGGGTCGAGCGCGATCCTTGCGCCTATCGCGGCGGATATCTTCTCTTTCATCTGCGCCGCGGCGGCGTTTGTGAAGGTCACGATGAGCAGCTGCTCCACTCCGCAGGGATCCTCGCTGTCGCAAAGCCGCTGAATAACACGCTCGACGAGCACGGCGGTCTTGCCCGAGCCTGCGGCGGCGCTGACAAGTAAAGTGCCTTTACGTGCCTCTATCGCCTTTTGCTGATCCTCAGTCCACTTCATCGTTTTCATCCCCCTTTGAAAGCGCCGCGAGCACATCCGCGAGCTTGTCGTCACTGAGAGCCCTCACGGGTATGCCATCCTCGTAGGCGCAAACCGTTTTGTAGTCGCAGTATTTGCAGACCTCCTTGTAGCTCCTGCCTTCGGCGGGCAGGGCGGATATCTCGCCGCCCCTGAGCTGCTCCGCCATTTGCAGCAGCAGCCCGTCCGCTTTCTCCTTGAGCTTCGCAAGCTGGCTAAGCCCGATGAGCGAGCCGGACATCTCGCCCTTTTTGAAATCCACGGGGATATACAGCCCGCTCGCGCTCCTGTCCATGGCTATGACCACGTCGCAGTCGCTGAGCACTATGCCCTGCATACGGCATTTTTTCTGTATATCGAGGGCGGTTTTCTCCTCGTCCTCGTCTCTCGGGGCGGAGATCATCGGCGAATTTGCGGGGTAATAGAGCACGCCCGCAGGCATAGCGCCGCTCAGCTCACCTCTGCCCGACTGCCAGATAGCGAACAGATAGATGAACATCTGCATATTGAGGCCCTGCATCACGTCGCTCAGGCGGAAATCCTTGCCCGAGGATTTGTAGTCGATAATTCTGAAATACCTCTTGCCGTCTATCTCGGCGATATCGACCCTGTCAACGGCGCCGAAAACCCTTATCCTGCCCTCGGGATCGGACAGCTCATAGGAGGGCAGTTTGCCGTCGGGGCCTATCTTCATCTCGAATTCAACGGGGCGGAAGTCGCTCTGTGACAGCTCCTTTATCAGCCGCTCCGCAACGTCGCATACAGCGGAGGCGAGCTTTTTATAGAGATAAAGGAATCTCTCGCTCCTGCCTTTGCCGTCGAGTACACGCATCAGGTATTCTTCCATTATGGTATATGTAATGCTGTAAAGCTCGTCTCTGCACATTGCCGAGAGCGCCGATTGCGGATAGGAGCGCAGCAGCTCCTCGAGCACATGGTGGATGACGTTGCCCCTCTGCATCGGGTCAAGCTCCGCAATTTTGCGCGGCATGGCCTTGAGCCCGTAGCGGCAGAAGTAGGAGAACGGGCATTTATAGTAGCTCTCGACCCGTGAGGCGGAGATGTTCATGTCTCTGCCGAAAAGCGCCTCGGCGGCGGAGCGGTCGGCGACGGCGAAGTTCCTCATGCCGCCCGCCCTCTCGAGAGCGGATATCCTGCCCGCATATTCGCCGTCATTGCCGAAGTATTCGAGCAGAGACGCACGCAGGCGGGGGTCGGAGGTCTTGGCAAGGCGCTCGAACGCAAGCTCCCTGCCCTCGATATAATACAGGTCGTCCGCTCCGTCCGTTTTGATTTCACGGCAGGCGGGGAAGAGCGTTTTTATCTTAACATATAGCTCGGAGGGCGCAAGCTGCTCGCCCTGTGAGCCGCGCTCGGGGCAGCAGATATAGAGCCTCTCGCCGGCGCAGCAAAGGGCGCTGTAGGCTATCAGCTTGCTCTCGGCGAGCTGATATTCGCCGAAACTCGCAAGCTCAATGCCCATTTCAAGCAGTCTGCGGCGGTCGTTATCCGTCAGAGCGGAGCCCGAGGCAGCGCCGGCGGGGAAAACGCCCGCATTTGCGCCCGCTATGAATACGGCCTTGGGCGAAGCCACCCTTATCCTGTCCGCGGAGCCGATGGTCACCTCGTCAAGCCCCTGCGGCAGGCTGCCGACGGTGCGGATATTCAGCATCAGCTTGAGCAGGTCAAAGAATTTTTTCGGCGAGAGCACTCGGTCGCGTGAGACGGTCTCAAGGCTGTCGAGCATATCCATGAGCAGCTCCCAGATGCGGTCAAGCTCCAGCGCCATGCCCTCCTCGCCCTGCTCGGCGAGCCTGCGGGCAAGCAGGCGGATATTCTCGGGCGCATTTATGCCCTCCAACAAATCAAGCAGCGCTTGTGCCGCTTCACCGCCTGTCAGACCCTCGGCGAGCTTGTCACGCAGCCTGCAAAGAGGTGAGATTATTCTTAAACGCAATTCGTTGAGGCGTTGTAATTCCTCGGCGTCGGAGTCTGTGAATTCGCCGAAGCCCGAGGGATTCTTATCCCATTCGTGCAGCCAGTCGCCGTAATTTATCTGCCAGAGGTAGCAGTAGTTCTCGACCTCGGCGGTCTCGTCAACGCTCAGCCCCGCAAGCTCCGTTTTAAGGTAGCGCATGACGGCCTCGGTGTCGAAGCCCTTGCAGGCTATCTGAGCCGCGCTGAGCACGAGGGCGACTATCGGCGAAGCGTCCACGGGGCGGCGGCTGTCCTCAAAGACGGAGATGCCGCATTTGCGAAGGGCGCTTCTGAGCGGCGCTTCATAGGCGGCGCTGTCCGTTGCGATAACGGCTATATCTCTGCTGCGAAGCCCGTTTTCACGCATGAGCTTCTTTGCCGTGCAGGCGATGAATTCGCACTCGGCGTAGATATCCTCGGCGCGGCAGAGGGTGATCCCGGGGCAGTCGTCCTCATATACATTCGGCGACGGGGAAAAAAGCTCCTGCTCGAGGGCTGCAAGCTCCGGCGCGGCGTATCGGCGGAAATGCGGCGGGAAATTATTGAATTTGCTTCTTTTTGAAAGATACTGCGGCTTTGCGACCGCCACGGAATTTCTCTTTGCCGATTCAATGAGCTTTGCGGCGGTGCGCTTGGTGTGGGCAAAGAGATCCGTCTCATCGCCCATGTTGCTCAGATCCTCGGTGCAGAGGGTGACATAGACGGCGGGCGAGCGCCTGAGCATATGCTCGATGACCTTGTGCTCCTGAGCGGTGAAGCCCCTGAAGCCGTCGATGAATACGAGCCTGTCGGCGAAATAATCGCTCTCGGGCAGCAGCTCGTTCAGCTCGCCGAGCAGGTCGTCGGGGTCAAAATAGCTGCTGCCGACCAAGGCGTTATATGCTTCGAGGGTGAGCGAGATATCGGCGAGCTTGCTTTTGAGCAGGCAGTCCTCCATCTCCGCCGCGGCGAGAGCCAGCTGCTCGGGCGGCACGGCGCTCTGCTTGAATTCGGAGGCAAGCGACACGAATTCCTCTATCACGGAGCTTCTCTCGGTATGCTCGGAGTAAAGGTTGAGCTTATCTTTGACTGCCTCAAGTGCGAAGCTCATCAGCGCCGCCTTCGCGGGCTCGTCGAGCCGCCTGCGCTCGTGGAAGGCGGGCTTGCCGACCAGCTTCTCGGCAAGGCTCGTGAAGCTGAGCACGTCGATGCCGGCAAAGCGCTCCGCTCCCATCCTGCCGAGCATTGTCTTTTCGCTCATAAATGAGAACTGCTCGGGCACGATGAGAGTTATCTTTTTGCCTGCGGCGGAGAAACCGTCTATCAGCTCGGTGATATGGGTGGTTTTGCCCCCGCCGGCACGGGCGAGTATCAGATACAGCATAGCTTTCACCTTATTGATAAAATATTATAATAAATTATATCATATATTAATCGTTTTGTCAGCAACTTTGTGTCCGCTTTTCGGTACAGAGCCGAATTTTTCGGTTTTTAGTCATTTTTGACCGTAAAAGCCCGTTTCAAGCGGATTTTTCCCTTTGCGGCGGTCTTGCTCGGCGTGAGAGGCCGTAGAATGCAAAACGGAATGTTGACAACAAAAGTTCCATATGATAAAATAATCAGTAATACTCGGGGATTATTACATTCCCGCAAAAACCGAAAGGAGAAAATCCCACATGGATGACCCCGGCCCTGCGCTCGATATCATTCTTAAATTAGTCCTGCTTTTTGTCCTCATCTTCTTCAACGCATTCTTTGCGATGAGCGAGATAGCGATAATCTCCCTCAACGACACCAAGATGCAGAAGCTCGCCGAGGAGGGCAATAAAAAAGCAAAGCAGATCGTTAAGCTCACCGAGAACCCCAACAGGTTCCTCTCCACTATTCAGATAGGCGTTACCCTCGCGGGCTTCCTTGCATCGGCTTCGGCGTCACAGAATTTCGCCGACCTGCTCATGAATGCACTTAAACACACCGCGATAGTCAACGTCATACCCGAGAGCGTCATAAACGGCATTTCCGTCGTGCTTATCACCATCATCACCTCTTATTTCTCGCTCGTTTTGGGCGAGCTTGCCCCCAAGAGGATCGCGATGCAGGTGCCCGAAAAAGTGTCGTTCAAGGTGGTAGGTATCCTGCTGTTCATTGCGAAGATAGCCAAGCCATTTGTCAAGGTGCTCTCCGTGTCGACCAACGGCGTGGTCCGTCTGTTCGGATTTGACCCCAACGCTGACGAAGAAAACGTCACCGAGGAGGAGATCCGTATGATGGTCGATGTCGGCGGCGAAAAAGGCGTTATCGAGGACTCGCAAAAAGAGATGATAGACAACATCTTTGAATTCGACGACCTTGACGCAGGCGATATAATGACCCACCGCACCGACATGACGGCGATCGAAGTCTCCCGCTCGCTCGAGGAGGTCGCCGAGCTTGCCATTGAAAACGGTTACTCCAGGATCCCCGTGTATGAGGACGACCCAGACAGCATCGTCGGCGTGCTCTATGCCAAGGATCTGTTAAAATACGTCGGTCACAACATTCCCGCAGATTTGACTATATCCAAGGTCATGCGTAAGGCGCTCTATGTGCCCGAAACTCAGAGCTGCGGCGATCTCTTCAAGGCGATGAACGACAGCCACACGCAGTTCGCGGTGGTGGTCGATGAATACGGCGGCACCGCCGGCATAGTTACCCTTGAGGACGTGCTCGAATCCATCGTAGGCAATATCCAGGACGAATACGACGACGAGGACGAAGAAATAGTCCAGATAAACGAGACTACATTTACCATTGACGGTATCACCGACCTCGACGAGGTCGACGAGCTGGTCGGCACCAAGCTCCCGGAGGGCGATTACGACACCCTCGGCGGCTTCGTCATCAGCCTGCTCGGTTATCTCCCGTCCGAGAGCGACCCGGAGCCCGCCGTCGCCGAATATGATAATCTCCGCTTCACCGTCCTCAACTTTGAGGATCGCCGTATAGGCGAGATCAAGGTCGAGATCCTCCCGAAAGAGGAGAACGAGGACGAGGACAGCGACTCCAAGCCAAAAGACAAGGATAAGGATAAAGGCAAGGACAAGGACAAAGACTAATACTTAGGCGGGCTGTTCCCATGCAGCCCGCTTTTTAAATTAGAATATATAGTTTGTTTTTAAAGAGGTATATATTATGAAAAGACTTGACGTAATACCCAAGCCTAACAAAGTCGAGTTCCTCGGCGGCGAAGTCGATCCGTCGGAGCTTGAGATAACCTATATCGAGGACAAGTCCCTTGCGGACGAGGCGTATGTGCTCACTGTCGTAAAGAGCGGCATCGAGCTGCGCTACGGCTCGCCGAGCGGTAAATTCTACGGCGAGCAGACCCTCGCTCAGCTCGGCGAAAGCTGCCCCAGAGTCCGTATTGAGGACAGACCCGCTTATAAATACAGGGGCTTTATGCTTGACACCGTGCGCCATATCTTCACCGTCGAGCAGACGAAGAAGATAATCGACGCTGCCGCAGAGGTCAAGATGAACAGGATGCATTGGCACCTGACGGACGATCAGGGCTTCCGCCTGACGCTCGACTCCCACCCCGAGATAACCGAGAAAGCCTCTGTCAGACCCGACTCCGCCTTCGGCAGCCTTGATGAGCACGGCGAATACGGCGGCTGCTTCACCAAGGACGAGCTGCGCGAGATAGTCGATTACTGCGCCGAGCGTTTCATCACCGTCATTCCCGAATTCGACGTGCCCGGCCATTGCTCCGCCCTGCTCCATGCCTGCCCGCAGCTCTCATGCTCCGGCGGCGAGGTCGAGGTCAAGACCCACCAGGGCATTTTTGAGGATATCCTCTGCGCCGGCAAGGATGAGACCTTGCAGGTCGTGTTTGACATTCTCTCAGAGATCGTTGATATCTTCCCCTCGGAATATATCCATATCGGCGGCGACGAAGCGCCCAAGAAGCATTGGCAGAGCTGCCCCGATTGCCAAAGGCGCATCAAAGAGAATTCACTCAAAAACGAGGAGGAGCTGCAGGGCTGGTTCACGAATCAGATCGTTGAGTTCCTCGCCTCCAAGGGCAGGAAGGCGATAGTTTGGAACGAGAGCCTCAACAGCGGCATAGTCGACGGCAGCGTCACCGTGCAGATGTGGATGGATAAAAAGAAGCGCTCCTATGCCTTCGCCGACAAGGGCGGCAAGGTCATAGCCTCCGACTTCTTCCACTACTACTGCGACTACCCCTACGCCATGACTCCGCTGATCAAGACCTATAATTATGAGCCTGCGCCCAAGAAGCTGAAGAAGCCCGAGAATATAATCGGCGTTGAAACGCACATATGGACGGAGTTTATCAACAACTTTGACAGGCTCTGTGAATTATTCTTCCCGAGAATGACAGCCGTTGCCGAGACGGGTTGGACGGATAGGGAGAATAAGAGCGCGGCGGATTTTATGCGCCGATTCAGGATCTACGCCCCGCACCTTGAGCGGCTCGGCATCAAGCCCGCCCCGCCGCAGGAGTGGAATCCCTCGCCCATCGCCCGCATCAGAGGCACATTCTCATTCACGCACAACATGGTAATGAAAAAAGGCGAAAAGTAAACAGTCACATTGCGGTCGGGATATGCTCCCGATCGCTTTTTTGATATAATTCCATTGACTGCACGGCTGAAAAATGCTATTATCATAATATAAACGGCAATTTTCGCCGCAAAACGATGTAAACTCGGGTTTACATCGGCGATAATTTTCAAAATGTATATTAAAGTTGGTTGCTTCGGCGGCTCAAGCGGGATATAATGCGGTTGTATTCAAAAAACCGCCAAGGAGGAGAAGATATGGATATAGGAGAAAAAATTCAGAAATTAAGAAGAGAAAAGGGTCTGTCGCAGGAGGCTCTTGCCGAGGCGCTCGGCGTTTCGAGGCAGTCCGTTTCAAAATGGGAGTCGGGTGCTGTGCTGCCCGATACCGATAAGATAATAGCGATGAGCGAGCTTTTCGGCATTTCGACCGATTTCCTGCTCAAGGGCGATTTCGCCCCGGTGACCGCTCCCGCAGACGGAGCCGCCGCCCCGCCGCAGGAGAGCAAAAAGAAACCGAAGAAGGCAGCCCGCATTATCGCCCTCGTGCTTACGATATGCATCGTTATAACCGCCGTTGCGGTGCCCGTGCATTACGGCGGGTTCCGTGAGACGTGGTGGGCGCTGAACGGCGGCAAGGTGGAGTACCCCTATGTTTTTGTCCACGGTCTCGGCGGCTGGGGCGAGGGCGAGGAGATAAACAAGGCCGTCCAGTATTGGGGCGGCGGCACCTTTGACCTGAAGCAGTACCTGACCGCTCAAGGCTATGAGGTCTATATGCCGAGCGTCGGCCCGATATCGAGCGCGTGGGACAGAGCCTGCGAGCTGTATGCCATGCTGACAGGCTCAACGGTCGATTACGGCGCGGCGCATTCGGCGGAGCATAACCACGCCCGCTACGGCAGGTCATACAGCGCAATGTTTGAGGGCTGGGGCGACAAGAAAAACGGCGGTCAGCGCATTAAGATAAATCTTGTCGGTCACAGCTTCGGCGGAGCAACGGTTCGGCTTTTGGCTTCGCTGCTTGCCTACGGCGACGAGGCTGAGCGGGCGGCGAGCGGCAGCGAGACTTCGCCGCTTTTCACCGGCGGAAAGGGCGACTGGGTCAACAGCGTCATAACCCTCTGCGCCCCGCATAACGGCTCCTCGCTCACCGAGGTGCTCGATTCGGTCGGCGGCATTGTGGGCATAACGGATACCACCGAGATGCTTGCCCGCCTTTGCTTCGGGGCTGCGGACATCAGCTCGCCCGTTGACGGAATCTATGACTTCAAGCTCGACCAATTCGGCATCAACTCCGCTGCGGGCAGCGAAAAGGAGGCCGAGAGCGCCATCAAGGCTGTCACGGAGTCAGGCAGAGATCACGCCGCCTACGACCTCTCGCCCGACGGCGCAGCAGAGCTGAATAAACGCATCCGCACCGTTGACGATATCTATTATTTCTCGTATTCCTACTGCACGACCGTTGACAGCTCGCTGATAAATATCCAGGTGCCCGTTTCAGGCACGCTTCCGATACTTTACCCGTTTGCGCTTGCAATGGGCGCATACAAGGGTACGACCGCGGGCGGCATAGTCATCGACGAATCGTGGCGGCCGAATGACGGCTTGGTGAGCGTGGTGTCGGCAAAATACCCGACCGGCGATCCTTATGCCGAATACACCGAATTCCCGCGGCAGCCAAAGGATATCAAGCGGGGAGTGTGGCAGGTCGCGCCCACAAGGAGCGGCGACCACGGCACGGTGATAGGGCTCAACGCCGACGCGGCGCAGACTCAGGCGTTTTATATCGACCTTATCAAAATGATCGACAGCCTTAAAAGATAAATACATATTATATAATGAAACATCCCCTGCCGCCATTGCTGACGGCAGGGGATGCGTTATTTATTGATTACTCAGCAGGGGATCAGTCAGCCTTGGGGGCATAGAGATCCTTGAGGCGGAGCAGGTGCTCATATCTCTCAACTGAGGTCTTCTCCGCGAGGGTGAAGAGCTTCTCGGCTCTCTCGGGGAAGGAGCGGGTGAGTGATGAGTAACGTGCTTCGTTCATGATGAAGTCTCTGTAGCTCGCGGTGGCGGGCTTGCTGTCGATGGTGAAGGGATTCTCGCCCTTTGCCTTGAGTGCGGGGTTGAAGCGGAACATATTCCAGTAGCCGCTGTCAACAGCCTTCTTCATCTCGTTCTGGCAGTTGGTCATGCCGCCCTTGATGGAGTGCATCTCGCAGGGTGCGTAAGCGATGACGATCGACGGGCCGTGATAAGCCTCAGCCTCGGTCAAAGCCTTGATGGTCTGGTTCATGTTGGCGCCCATAGCGATCTGAGCGACATAGACATAGCCGTAGCTCATTGCTATCTCTGCAAGGCTCTTCTTGGCAACGGACTTTCCGGCTGCCGCAAACTGAGCGACCTGGCCGATGTTGGAAGCCTTGGATGCCTGTCCGCCGGTGTTGGAGTAAACCTCGGTGTCGAAGACCATGATGTTGACATCTTCACCGGAAGCGAGGACGTGGTCAACGCCGCCGAAGCCGATATCGTATGCCCAGCCGTCGCCGCCGAAGATCCATACGGACTTCTTGGCAAGGTATTCTTTATTCTCAAGGATGGATTTGCAGGTGTCGCAGTCAACGCCTTCAAGAGCAGCGACGAGAGCCTTGGTGGCTGCGCCGTTTGCTTCGCCGTCGTTGACGGTGTCAAGGTATGCCTTAGCGGCAGCCTTGAGCTCCTCGGGGGCGCACTCTGCCTCGGAGACGGTCTTGACCTTGGCTATCAGGCTGTTGCGGATAGCGTTCTGGCCGAGATACATACCGAAGCCGTGCTCTGCGTTATCCTCGAAGAGGGAGTTTGCCCATGCGGGGCCGTGGCCGTTCTTGTCGGTGGTGTAGGGTGAAGTTGCTGCGGGGCCGCCCCAGATGGAGGAGCATCCGGTAGCGTTGGAGATATACATTCTGTCGCCGAAGAGCTGGGTTATAAGGCGAGCATATGAAGTCTCGGCGCAGCCGGCGCAGGAGCCGGAGAACTCAAGCAGCGGAGTCTTGAACTGGCTGCCGATAACGGTGTTGTCAGCGAGGTCTTCCTTGACGGAGACGTTCTCGACCATGTAGTCGAATACGGGCTGCATAGCGTCCTGGCTCTCTCTGGGAACCATCTTGAGGGAGTTGGTCTTACAAACGCCGATACAAACGCCGCATCCCATACAATCGAGGGGAGAAACAGCGAGGGTGTACTTGTAAACGCCCTTGCCCTTGCCCTTCTTGTCAACGATGATAGCGTTGGCGGGGGCGTTGGCAGCCTCTTCCTCGGTCAGAGCATAAGGTCTGATGGTGGCGTGCGGGCAGACATAGGAGCACTGGTTACACTGAGCGCAGGTTGCGCCGTCCCACTCGGGAACCATGACTGCAACGCCTCTCTTCTCGAAGGCTGATGCGCCCTGCTCGAAGGTGCCGTCTGCATGGTCAACGAATGCGGATACGGGCAGCGAATCGCCGTTCATGAGGCCGACCGGCTTCATGATGCTGTCAACCATCTTAACGAGCTTTGCGGGGCCGTTCTCGGTGACGGATACGGGGGCGTCAACTGCGTCTGCCCAGTCGGCGGGAACGTCGATCTTGACATATGCGGTAGCGCCGGCGTCGATAGCCTTCTCGTTCATCTCGACTATCTCTTTGCCCTTCTTCATGAACTTCTGGGCCTTCTCCTTCATGTAGCCGATAGCCTCAGCCTCGGGCAGAACCTTGGAGAGTGAGAAGAATGCTGACTGAAGGACGGTATTGGTACGCTTGCCGAGGCCGATCTTGGCGGCAAGGTCGATAGCGTTAACGGTGTAGAGCTGGATGTTGTTCTTTGCGATGTAGCGCTTTGCCTCTGCGGGCATCTTTGCGCTCAGCTCGTCGGCATCCCACTGGCAGTTGATGAGGAATACGCCACCGGGCTTAACATCGTTGACCATCTTGTAGCCTTTCTCAACATAGGAGGGGTTGTGGCAGGCAACGAAGTCGGCCTTATTGATATAGTAGGGGCTCTTTATCGGGCTGTCGCCGAAACGAAGATGGGAGATGGTGATACCGCCGGTCTTCTTGGAGTCATACTGGAAGTAAGCCTGAACGTATTTGTCGGTGTGGTCGCCGATGATCTTGATGGAGTCCTTATTTGCGCCGACGGTGCCGTCGCCGCCGAGGCCCCAGAACTTGCACTCGATGGTGCCTTCGGCTGCGGTGTTGGGAGCTTCCTTCTCTTCGAGTGAGAGATAGGTAACATCGTCGTTGATGCCGAGGGTGAAGTGAGCCTTGGGAGCGTCCTTGGCAAGCTCGTCATAAACTGCGAATACGCTTGCGGGCGGAGTATCCTTTGAACCGAGACCGTAACGGCCGCCGATGACCTTGATATCGCTTCTGCCGGTAGCTGCGAGAGCTGCGACAACGTCAAGGAACAGGGGCTCGCCGAGTGAGCCGGGCTCTTTGGTCCTGTCAAGAACAGCGAGCTTCTTGCAGGTCGCGGGGATAGCTTCAACGAGCTTCTCAGCGGAGAACGGTCTGTAAAGGCGAACCTTGACAAGGCCGACCTTCTCGCCCTTAGCGGTGAGGTAGTCGATAACTTCCTCTGCAACATCGCAGATGGAGCCCATTGCTACGATGACATTCTCAGCGTCGGGAGCGCCGTAGTAGTTGAAGAGCTTGTAGTCGGTGCCGAGCTTGGCGTTGACCTTGTTCATGTATTCCTCAACGACTGCGGGCAGAGCGTCGTAGTAGGAGTTGCAAGCCTCACGATGCTGGAAGAAGATATCGCCGTTCTCGTGAGAGCCGCGCATTACGGGGCGCTCGGGGTTGAGAGCTCTCTTGCGGAAAGCCTCAACAGCGTCCATATCGCACATTTCCTTGAGATCCTCATAGTCCCAGATCTGGATCTTCTGGATCTCGTGAGAGGTGCGGAAGCCGTCGAAGAAGTTGATGAAGGGAACTCTGCCCTTGATCGCTGCAAGGTGAGCAACAGCGCCGAGATCCATAACTTCCTGCGGGTTGGTCTCTGCAAGCATTGCAAAGCCGGTCTGACGGCAGGCGTAAACATCGGAATGATCGCCGAAAATGTTAAGTGCGTGGGAAGCAACGCAGCGAGCCGATACATGGAAAACGCTGGGGAGAAGCTCACCGGCGATCTTATACATATTGGGTATCATGAGCAGAAGGCCCTGGGATGCAGTGTAAGTAGTGGTGAGAGCACCGGCTGCGAGCGAACCGTGAACGGTGCCGGCTGCGCCTGCCTCCGACTGCATCTCGGCAACCTTAACGGTGGTGCCGAAGATATTCTTGAGACCCTGCGCCGACCACTGGTCAACGTAGTCTGCCATGGGGCTGGACGGAGTTATCGGGTAGATACCGGCAACTTCCGTGAACGCATAGGACACATATGCCGCAGCGTTGTTACCGTCCATGGTCTTCATTTTTCTTGCCATAGTCTTTTTCCTCCTAAAATAGTGTGCTGAGTAAAAAAGTGATAAAATACACCACTGCATATATTAACACTTTTCTTTTTATTTGTAAACCTATAATTAATCCAAAATGAAGAAGAATTTTGCATTTTATTTGTAAAATTAATCAGAAATCATCATATTTGACCGTTCCGGAGCACGAAAAACGCAGAATCCCGTCGTAAATTGCCGTATAAGCTACTGAGACTCAATAAAATGTTTTGAGACGTGAGTTTTGGTAATTTCAAGCGAGCGCAAATGCTGTTGTCTTTCCTTTATCTATGAATAACGGAATTACACACAAAAAGCACTTTTTGCCCAAAATTTATTCACGCTGTTTCCGTAAAATCCGAAATCCACGCACTTTAAAGGCTCCCTTGTGTAACGGAAGGCAAAGGAAGCCGCAATCTTTCAGCGACATTGTAGGGAACGGCGTCCTCTGTCAAGAGTAACATGGTATACAAAAGTGCAAGCAAACGTAAATTGAACACCGTTAGGGGCGAACTGTGTTCGCCCGCCTAAATCTGCACGATGCCGCAGCATTAAACTGTTGCCCGCCTCTTAGGCTCCCTCTCGAGGGAGCTGTCCGTAGGACTGAGGGAGTTTTTGCTTGAAAGCAAGTATTCCACCTGCGGCGCAAGTTCGTAGGGTTAAACCGAGAAAGACCGAGGGAGAGACAGACCGAAATGCAATCAAAATATTTATCTTCACGATTCTTCTGCCCTTGCTTAATAAATATCGCACTCCCGCTGACCGCCGACAGCGTTCAAAATCATAAATAATGCCGATCGTTTGCCCGGCACTTGTGCAACCGCCGCCGAAATTTCAAAATTTTTTGAAATAGGTATTGATTTTTGCCGCGGAATGTGTTACTATACTTTGGCAATCAGGAATGATTACATATGCGCTGCTAGCTCAGCTGGATAGAGTGTTTGGCTACGAACCAAAAGGTCAGGGGTTCGAGTCCCTTGCAGCGCGCCAACCGCAATTCCTTGTAAATCAAGGGGTTGCGGTCTTTTTTATACTCGGTTTTCCTGCCTAAATAATTGTTTTTCTAACAGATTTCTAACAATACGGCGGATTCGGCCGTTAAAAATGTATGACGGGCTTAAAATTTCACTTGCATTTTTGGACTGTGAGGAGTATAATTTCTATGTAAGAAACAAAGCGGATATAGGGGTGAAGAAATGAGTAAGGCACATTGGATCGAGCACTCGCATTTATTCAGGGCGGACGAATACGAATGCTCCGTTTGCGGGGCGATATATGACAAGCCGTATGCCGTTTGCCCGCATTGCAATTCTCAAATGGGCGGTTCAAAATATGACCCTGATTGGGTAGACGAAATGGCCGGATATGATGAAATATTCGGCGACGATTGACCGTAAAAACATAGTTTTGAAAGCCGCAGTTCCTTGCGTATCAAGGGACTGCGGCTTTACTGATTTTATATGCTTTTTGCTTTAAGTGCGGTTTTAGCCGTGACGAAAATGGCAAACTGAATCTTGGTGAAGTTTTGCAAAAATGTCTCTCCCTCAGCCGCTATGCGACAGTTTCTTTAAGGTGTTGGCAACAGTTTAATGCTGCGATAATGTGCGTACCGCCTGCGGCACACCTCATCCGTCTCGCAGGCTCGACACCTTCTCCTCAAGGAGAAGGCGAAGGTGGCTGCGGGCTTTGTGATTTTTAAGAAATACTCCCTCAGTCCTACGGACAGCTCCCTCAGTAGGGAGCCTAAGAGGCGGGCAACAGTTTGTTATTGAACTATTCAGCAACTTCCCGCAGGCAAATCCATAATATAAAATTTTCTCTGCGGCGGAGGAAATTTTCTCTGCGAATTGATAATTTGTTCTTTTATTTTGCCGTAGAATATGATAAAATGACAATGTAACGGGCGAGGAGGCCCTGTCGGCTGCAAAAGCCGTAAAAAAACAGCAAAGGAGAGACTGATATGGGACTCATAAAAGCAGGAATCGGAGCATTGGGCGGCACTTTGGCTGACCAGTGGAAGGAATTCTTCTACTGCGAATCAATGCCTAAAGAGGTGCTCGTCACCAAGGGACAGAAGCGAGTGAGCGGCCGTTCCTCCAACACCAAGGGCAACGATAACATAATCTCCAACGGCTCGGGTATCGCCGTTGCGGACGGTCAGTGCATGATAATCGTCGAGCAGGGCAAGGTCGTCGAGGTCTGCGCAGAACCCGGCGAATTTACATACGACACCTCGTCCGAGCCGTCGATATTCTCGGGTCCTCTCGGCGAGGGCATCAAAAAGACCTTCGCAACGGTGGGCAAGCGCTTCACCTACGGCGGCGACACCGCAAAGGATCAGCGCATCTACTATTTCAACACAAAGGAGCTTATCGATAACAAATTCGGCACCCCGAATCCCATTCCGTTCCGCGTTGTGGACTCAAAGATAGGCCTTGACGTGGATGTTTCGGTGCGCTGCTCGGGCGTTTATTCATACAAGATAGCCGATCCTCTGCTCTTCTACACCAACGTGTGCGGCAATGTGGAGCGGGAATACACCCGCGACGAGCTGGACGGTCAGCTCAAGACAGAATTCATCAGCGCATTGCAGCCCGCATTCGGCAGGCTCTCCGACCTTGAGATGCGCCCGAATCAGATAGTCACCCAC
>CDZH01043664.1_pt1 | contig 19452 bp, 20 predicted proteins | sample 557721 | NCBI WGS metagenome assembly CDZH01 (sample SAMEA3182062, study PRJEB8094) | gut metagenome | biome: human; feature: gut; material: Stool; isolation source: human stools | place: Canada | collected 2013-01-14
CCTCTCCCTTAGGAGGGGAGCGCTCTATCCACCTGAGCTATAAGTGCATACGAAAATATTATACATCATATTTTAAATCAATGCAAGAACCAGAGCTTGATTTTGTTCAAACTCTGGTTTAATTATTTTCATTCTCATCTACTTGCTTTTTAATTTTATTCGCTTTTCTTCTAATTCTAGTCATTGCTGTATCTACTGATTTTGTTTTACAGTTTAATTTGTTTGCAATTTCTTCATATGTTTTATTTTGTTGGTAATATTTTAAAACATTTCTTTCATGTTCACTTAAATTTTCATTTATCGTTTTATTTATGTATTTGAAGTATTCTCTCTTAGCTATTTCCTCTGAAGGATCTTCCACAACATGTGTGTTTAAAATATCTATTACTTCTTTGTCATTCTCATCATTCTCGTCATAAACTTGAGCGTTTATTGAAAATGCAGAGTTTAGTGGAATGTTTTTTTGCCTATTGGCTGTTTTTATCGCAGTAATTATTTGACGTTCTATACACATATTTGCAAATGTTTTAAAGGAGTTTTGTTTATCGTTATTAAAGGCTTTTGTTGCTTTATATAAACCAATTAGTCCTTCTTGAACTATGTCTCCTTTTTCTGCCCCAACTATAAAAAATTTACTTGCTTTCATGTTAACAAGTTCAGCATATTTATTCATTATATAGTCTAAAGCATTGTTATCTCCAGCTTTAACCTGTTCTATAATTCCTTCATCTGTCATATTGTTATAATTTGTTGCTAATCCATTCTCAATTGTCATTTCTTTTTCAGTAACCTCCTACAAACATAAATTATTACATCTATGCTTTGCTACATATAAGCATTTTATCATAAATTTTGAGGTTTAACAAGGGGTTTGGGGGAAGTTTCTAATTTATTTAGATTGCTTTTTAAATATACTATCAAATACAACAAGCATACCAGGTGTTTATATTCTACTTTATTTAAATTACTACTTAGGTCTCCTTTTTCTAGTTCTTATAAAGCCATCTCTCTTCCATATGGTCCTGCTGTTTTGTTGTTTACTAAAAATTTATACAAATATTCTACTCCAGACCATGATGCTGATTTGTTATTTCCGTTTTTGTAATACCAGCCATATTGGCTGTAATTCATTACCTTTGCTCCTACATATATACATTGTGATACAAATGATGTGCAGTCTCCTCCTACTGAATCAAAGTTATAATACTTGGGATTTCGGCTGTATGCCCATGTTTTTGTGTATTGTACCGCTTCTTCTCTATTATATTTCCTCATAAAAAAACACCTTTTACAATAATATGCTTTATTATTGTAAAAGGCTTTATTTTATTTATATTTCTTTATCTCAACTATTCTTTTTCCTTTTTTATTTACTCCTAAATCTTCTCCTACTATGAATTTTCCCTTTCCTCGTATTATTAAAACATCTCCTATATTTACTATTTTTGATTGCTTTGTTTCTATCTTGCAATTTATTGAAGCTTTTTCACTTTCAATGAGTTTTGCTGTTTCGTTTCTTGAAAGTTTTGTTATTTCTGATACTATGTTATCAAGCCTCATTGAGGTTGATATTATTTTAAATATATCAAATTCTGGTTCTTTTACTTCTATGTTGTCTATGTCTATTATTGATATTTTAGATTTTTTAAACTTAGTAGTTGTAATTAAGCTGTTTTTTATGTACTCTGCGTTTTCGGCTAGTATTATTATATATGCTTTATCTTCATATACTAAAATGTCTCCCATTCGTTCTCTTATTATTCCAAATTGCATTACTGTTCCTAAATAATCTCTATGTTGATATTTGCCTTTTTGCTCGTTTGGTAAGATTATTTCAATTACTTTTATTATGTTCTTAATGTTAGATGTTGCTATTTTTTCTGTTAGTTTTTCTGGATACATTAAGAGTATTTTGCTTTCCGCATCTTCGTATCCACCTGTAAATATATAGTTTTTAAACTTTTGCCTTTCTAATTCTTTTTGAATGATGTTTTTTTCATTCAAGTTTAAAAAGTCTGTGTATGTAATTTTATTTCTTGTTTTACAAAACTGTAATTTATCGTTTAGCTTTGCTATTATTAGTTTTTCTTCTCGATTTGTTTCCATTATTGCTCCTTCTCCATTATTATACACATGAATTGCTTATTTATCAAGTCTTTGCTGGTTTTATTTTAAAAGTGGAGCTGACATATGCTCCACTTAAACTATATATTTAATCTCGTTATTTGGAAAATACTGTTTCATTTTTTCCAAGAAAAATCTTGTGCCTTCCTCTCTTATTTGTGGCTTATACATATATTTTCCTTTGCCTCTTCCTGTCATTTTTGTTTCATCAAAAAGATTTATTGCGTTTGGAAAAGCCTCTTTGTTTATCATTTTGTGAACATAACTGTATGTCATAAAAATCAATTCAAAAAAAGCACTTTTCTTAACAGCTGAGCTTAAATTTTCTTGCAAAAAGATTAATAAATTTTCATATTCTTCTTTCCAGTTATCTACAAAAATTATTGGTGCAATAAGAATTCCTACTTTGTAACCCGCTTCTTGTAGCTTGTTTATTGCTTTTACCCTGTTTTCTAAATCCGATGTTCCAAATTCTACCCTTCGAATTATATTCTCTGGGTTAACACTCATTCTTACAATTACTCTGCCTTTATGATCTAAATTTAAAATAGGTTCCACCATATCAAACTTTGTTGGAAATGTTAAATATCCTCTATTGTTATTGGCAAAATTGGGAATTGTCCATTCTAAATTGTTTGTTATTGTGTTTTCTAAAATCAAATCACTATTGCTTCCTATCTCAAAAGTTAGCTCTTTTTCACTTTGATTTGATGTTTTAATTATCTTGTTTAGCATTTCTTCCCTATTTACAAAAAGCCTCAAATATGAGCATTTGTTGTAATTGCACACTAAATAACAGTACATACACATTGCTATACAACCAGATGAAGTATATGGCACAAGAAAGTCGGAAGTTTTGTGGTTTGGAACGAATTTATGCGTTTTTCTAATTCCAATTATTAAGTCTTTTTTCATATCTGTAAAATCACAATTTCCTCTACATCTCATTTCTGGTATGTTGTTGTGGTTCTCAATTATCATTTGGGGAACATCTTTGTATTTTTCTAAAAGCTCTTGTCCAAGTTTATAGTTTGTTATATTTTCTTCATACAAAATCTCTTTTGGCATAAACATTTTGCTTTCACCTCAAGAATATTTTGGTTGATTTTTAATTTAATTATGTAATTCATAAGCAAAAAATGCAGTCTAAACTGCATTTTTTTACACTCTTTTTATTCTAAATGTTGGTATTCCTGTTGAATATGGTGCTATATCATAGTGTTGGTAATAAATATATACTGCATCTTTTGTTAGATAAAAACTATTTGGGTTAAATGTACTTATAACAAGCTGGCAGCTGTCTTCAAAAAATACTCGTGGATTTGCTGTAATTTGTCTGTTTATTTCTTTGAATATGTCTACCATAAAATATGGATTATTCTTAAATACATCTTCTAGTTTTATCATTTTACCTGTTATCATATTCCAGTTTTGTGATGTTCTAACAGTATCTCCATGTGCTCCACCTGAGTAGATGTATTCATCTGCATATAAGCTTATAACATTATTTGCATTTAATGTTACTTCATAATTTCGAACAACCTCGTATGCTCTTTGTGGATATCCATTCTTTTTATTATACCTGTAGAGTTCTATTGCTTGCTTAAATAGCTCGTTTTCGCTTCTTTTTTGCAAATCTAAAGCCTGTTTCTTGTTATACATGTTGAAATTTACCATACCAAAATTATGTGCTTTTGCTTCTATTGATGGATAGTTAATTTTGTAAGTTAGAACCACTGTACCTTCATACATCATTTTTCTTTCTAAAACATTATTATCAATTTTATACATAAAAATCCCCCTCAAGTAAATATATGCTTAAGGGGTGAGTTTTGTTATTCTATTTCAAACTATCTACAATCATCACAAACTTAACTTCTCCGCTATTTCCTTCACTTATCATTCCAAAGTTATTATATTCATTGCTCAATTCATTTAGTTTTTCAACTCTTTTTGAAATGGTCTTTACATCTACATTTATTAAGTTACATACTTTTTGTATTCCTTCTGTATCGAATTTTGTTGTTCCTTCTGCTAAGCTTTGTGTTCCGTTTTTTAGGGTTTGTAGTGAGCTTGTAAGTTCTACTTGCTTTAATTCGATTTTATATAAAGACCCGCTTCCTATTGATGAGTTTAAACCGTTTTTGTATGAAGCTATTAGAAATATGATAAAGACATAAAAAAATTCCCCAAAACTGGGGAATTTTTTATTCGCCTATTTCTATATATTTTTTACCTTCATCTAGTTTTTTTACATCTTCTTTAGGGAATGTAATTTCTAGAGTTCCGTTTCTAAAGCTTGCTTTGATGTCTTCTTCTTTTACATTTTCTCCTGCATAATAACTTCTTGAACATTCTCCGAAGAATCTTTCTTTATGAATATAATTTCCATGATGTTCATTTTCTTCTTTGTGTTCTTCTCTTTTTGCTGTTACTGTTAAATATCCATCTGTTAAATCAATTTTAATGTCTTCTTTGTTATATCCAGGCAAGTCAATATCTAGCACATAATTGCCATCCTTTTCTCTTACATCAGTTTTCATCAATTTGTTTTCTTTTTTTGTAAAAAATGGTTCATTGAAAACCTCATCAAAAATATCAAAACCATTTCTTCTTGGTACCATCATCATAAGTCATTCCTCCTTTACAAATTTTTTATGTGTTGATACCACACATCTTCTATTGTTATATTTCCCACTTGCGATTATATTATACACCTTTTTTTAGCAATGTCAATAGTAGAGTGCTAATTTTTTTAAAATTTTTTATCACTCTTTTTCAGGATTTTTTCAGGTTTGTGTTATAATATATATTATGAATTTTTATGTTTAAAGAAAGTAGGTTTTTTATATGTCTTACATTGAGTTTAAAGATGTTGTTAAGGAATATAAAATGGGAGATGTTGTAATTAAGGCTTTGGATAATACTAATTTTAGTATTGATAAGGGCGAATTGGTTGCTATTGTTGGTCCTAGTGGGGCTGGGAAGACTACTACTCTTAATATTTTAGGTGGTATGGATAGGGCAACATCTGGGTCTGTTTTGGTAAATGAGAAGGAAATTACTTCTCTTACAAATAAGCAATTAATTCAATATAGAAGAAATGATATTGGGTTTGTTTTTCAATTTTATAATTTAGTTCAAAATTTAACTGCTAAAGAGAATGTTGAGCTTGCGACTCAGCTTTGCTCAGATGCTTTAAATGTTGATGAGATTTTGGATAAAGTTGGTTTAAAGGATAGAAAAGATAATTTTCCTGCACAACTTTCTGGTGGTGAACAACAAAGAGTTGCTATTGCAAGGGCTATTGCTAAAAACCCTAAACTTTTACTTTGTGATGAACCAACTGGTGCATTAGATTATAAAACTGGTAAACAAATTTTAAAATTACTTCAAGATACTTGCAGGCGAGAAAAAATGACTGTTGTTATAATTACTCATAATACTGCAATTGCGCCAATGGCTGATAAAGTTATTCATTTTAAGAATGGTACTGCTGAAAATATTGTTATAAATGAAAAACCAATTTCAATTGATAAAATAGAATGGTAGGAGTATGCAAAATGATGAAAAAATCTTTGTTCAAAAATAATTTAAAGTCAATTTATAAAACAAGAAGAAGGTTTATTTCTATACTGGTTATGGCATTTTTAGGAGTTGGCTTTTTTGCAGGTCTTGTGGCTACAAGCCCTGATATGCTAGATAGCTTAGATAAATACGCAGATTCTAGCAATTTATATGATATAAATATTATCTCTACTTTAGGGTTAACTGATGATGATATTACAGCCTTACAAGCTCTAGATGGAGTTGAAAACGCTTATGGAATTCAAACAAAAGATTCTATATCTAAAATTGATGATAAAGAAAGTATTTGTAAGGTAATTGAATATAACGAAAATGTTAATACACCAGTTATAGTTGCAGGGAGAAATATTGAAAATGAAAATGAATGTTTAATAGATCCTGCTATTGTTCGTACAGGAGAAGGTGCAGAGAGATACATTGGTAAAAAAATAGTATTAGAAAATAATGATTTAGATTCTGATGACAAACCAATTTTTACAAAAAAAGAATTTGAAATTGTAGGAATTGCAGAAACACCTATATATATATCCAGTGAAAGAGGAAATACAAATATTGGTAATGGAACAGTTTCATTTTATATCTTCACAAAAGATGTAATTAATATGGACTATTACACAGGCGTTTATGTAACCGCAAAAGACGCTAAAGAAACTGTTACAAATAGTGATGAATATTTATCTATTATAAACTCTGTAACAAGCGAAATTGAAGCTATTAAAGAAACCAGAGAAAATGCTAGATATCAATCTTTAGTAGATGAAGCGACTAAAAAAGTTAATGATGCTCAAAAAGAATTTGATGATAAAAAACAAGATGTTGAAGCTGAATTACAAGATGCAGAAAACCAAATTAAAAATGCTGAAAATCAAATTGCATCATCTGAGAGAAAAATTCAAAATGGTGAAAAAGAATTAAATACTCAAATAGAGCAAGCAAATGCACAATTTGCAAGTGCTAAAGCACAACTTGAAAATTCAGAAAAACAACTTGAAGTAGCTCCTTTAGAAGATGCTGTAAAAGAAGCCCAAAAAGCTGAACTTTTAAAGCAAAAGCAATCATTAGAAGCTTCTCAAAAAGAAGCTGAAGCTAAGTTTGAACAAGCAAGAACTGAAATAGCAAATAACAAAGCTGAAATTAGAAAGGCAAAGTCTAAATTATCTAGCAGTAAAGCTGAATTTAATGATAAAAAGCAAGAAGCTCAAGATAAATTAGATGAAGCCCAATCAAAAATTGATGATGCAAAAAATGAGATTTCTAAAATTGAAAAATGCAAATGGTATATTCAAGACAGGCTTGATAACTCTGGATACAACAACATTTTTGATGCAATAAAAACAATCTCTAATATTTCAAAATTGTTCCCAGTTATTTTCTATCTTGTTGCTGTTTTAATAAGCTTAACATCAATGACAAGAATGATTGAAGAAGAAAGAATAGAAATTGGAACATTAAAAGCACTTGGTTATACTAATACTCAAATTATTTTAAAATATATCATCTATTCTCTTTTTGCATGTATCTTAGGTGGAGCTTTCGGTATGATTGTTGGTTTATATTTAATACCTAATATAGTATGGATTATGTATTCAATGATTTATAGTATACCAAAATTTTACTCAAGTTTCAGATTTGATATTGGTTTACTTGGAACAATAATTTCGTTTATTTGTATTGGTGGTGCTACAATTTTAGTTGCAGTAAAAGAACTTAAACAGATGCCATCAGTTTTAATGAGACCAAAACCACCAAAAAAGCGGTAAAAAGATTTTACTTGAAAGAATACCTTTCATTTGGAAAAGATTTAATTTTTCCCATAAAGTTACTGCTAGAAATATTTTTAGATATAAGAAAAGAGCATTAATGACAATTATAGGAATTGCAGGCTGTACAGGACTTATGCTTACCGGCTTTGGAATAAGAGATTCTGTAGATGATATACCTAATGCAGAATTTAAAGAAATTTTCAAATATGATGCAACAATTACACTTTCAAACACTGATAACTTACCAGAAATTGAAGAATACTTACAAAACAATGAAAATATAGAAAGCTATGTAACAGTATGTGCAACGACCGCAAAGCTTAGCAATGGTTCTAAAAACTACAATGTAACAGTTTTTGTTCCAGAAAATTTAGATAACTATACTACAGTTTATAATTTGATAGATTATAAAACTGGGGATACTGTAAGTATTGAAAATGATGGAATAATTATAACAGATAAAGTTGCAGATATGCTTGGTATTTCTGCTGGAGATAATATAAAATTTATAGATTCAGAAGATAAGGAATATCAATTTAATGTAAGCAACATTGTTAAAAATCATGTTAGCCATTATGTGTATATGTCTAAAGAATTTTATGAAAGTAATTTGAAACAATATCAAACAGACATTATATATTTTAATACAAAAGACATCAGCGAAGAAGAACAAAATAAGATTTCTGAAGATATCCTAGGTTATGATGGAGTAGCCTCAGTATCACTAATTAGCACTCTTATGAATTCAGTTAGCGATATGCTAAACACCATGAACTATGTAGTTGTAATTTTAATAGTAGCCTCTGCAATGCTTGATTTTGTGGTGTTATACAACTTAGCAAATATAAATATAGCAGAACGCCAAAGAGAAATTGCTACACTTAAAGTTTTAGGATTTTATGATAAAGAGGTTGATAATTATATAAATAAGGAAAACATTATATTTACTATAGTTGGTGTGGCTTTAGGGTTAGTATTTGGAACATTTTTAACATCTGCTATAATATCAAGCATAGAGATAGATACGCTTAAATTTATGAGGAATATAAAGCCAATAAGCTATGTTTACTCTAGTATAATTACTATTTTCTTCTCGTTTATTGTTAATTTTATAATTCATTTTGTTTTGAAGAAAATTGATATGATTGAGAGTTTAAAGAGTGTGGAATAAAAATAAAGCCCCAGTTGTAACTGGGGCTTGGTTAATTCTATTTTATATCTTCCTGAACTTGTGATATGTCTGAAATTTGTGCTGCAAAGTATGGTAAGTCTTTTCCCTTTTCTTTTAAGAATATTGTGAATGTGTCATCTACTAAGAAATCTCTTGGTTTTTCTGTTGGCATTATTGCCGCTTCTTTTAAACTTATACCTGCTTCGCTTTTGATTTTTCCACCTTTTTCGTCTAGCTCAAATTGTATTGTTTGCAATGCTTTGTCAATGCAGTATTCTTGTCCGTTTGAGAATGTGAATGGTTTGTTTTCAACTTCTGTGATTTCTTCTTTTAAGTTGAATTTTATGTTTGGTATTTTTAATTTATCTGTTTCATTTAATGTTGTGCTTCCATTATATTTACCTGATTTTTCAGTTATACCTTTAAATATATCTCCAAAATTATTTTCTGTGTTTCCTCTTGAGATTATTACTTCATCATTTTGTTTTGTTTTTAGTTTTATTGCAAAATCGCTACTTGAGTTGTAATATAATACTTCAACTTGGTTTCTTACAGCTTCATCTGTGTTTGAATCAATTCCAAAGTATTTTACATTTTTATATTTTCCAAAGTCTCCATTTTCTAATTTTGTGAACACTTTTGGAAATTCAAATTGTTTTTTTAGCATTACATATAGGAAATAATTATTACTTTCTCCTTCTTCCCAACTAAAATCATTCAAAATATCACTTGTTTCATTGAACTTATCTTTGATAGCTTTTTCAATTTGTTTTTTTAGCGCAGGAGTTGGATTTCCATATACTTTGTAATAACTATCTTCTGATAAGCATGATGTGTTAAATGTTCCTTTGTTTAAGTTATCTACTACTGTTGGTTGAGGATTAAAAACTATGTCTTTTTTTGCCAAGTCATTTTTTAAATCATTCCAGATTAAATTAAACGTACCACACCAAGCTGTGTTTGATGTTATTTCATCTTCTAAGGATGTTACTATATTTAGCTTTGTATTAACTTTTGTTGTGGGTGCATACTTTCTTCCCCATGTGTTGAATAGCACTGGTTTGCTGTTTTTCATTCTGTTTAAGTCAATTAAAAACATTATGCCTATTACGATTGCGACTATAATCAAGATTGCAAGTATGATTTTTGTGAATTTCTTCATATAAATCACCTTTTACCTTTCTCTTATTTTTCTAATTTTCTTTTACATCCTCTTGAACTTGTGATATATCTGAAATTTGTGCTGCAAAGTATGGTAAGTCTTTTCCCTTTTCTTTTAAGAATATTGTGAATGTGTCATCTACCATAAATTCTCTTGGTTCTTCTGGCATTGCTGCACTTAAATTAGTCATCATTCCTGCTTCGCTTTTAATTCTACCACCCTTTTCATCTAAGTCAAATTCAATTGTTTGTAGAGCTTTTTCAATGTAGTATATATCTCCATTTGAAAAAGTATATGGTTTGTTTTCAACTTCTGTTATTTCTTGTTTTAAGTTGAAGCTAATTTTTGGTATTTTTAATTTATCTGTTTCATTAAATGATTTGCTTCCATCATATTTACTTGATTTTTCAGTTATACCTTTAAATATATCACCAAAATTGTTTTCTGTGTTTCCTCTTGAAATTATTACTTCATCATTTTGTTTTGTATTTAGCTTAACTGCAAAATTGCTATCTGAGTTGTAATACAATACTTCTACCTGTTCTCTTACATCCTTTTTTGTGTTTGAATCAATTCCAAAATATTTTACATTTTTATATTTTCCAAAATTTCCATTATCTAAGTTTGTAAATACTTTTGGAAATTCGAATTCTTTTTTAAGCATTGTATATAAAAAATAGTCTTTTTCTGTTGCTCCATCCCAATTAAAGTCATCTAAAATGCTACTTGTTTCGTTAAATTTTTCCTTAATAGCTTTTTCAATTTGTTTTTTTAATTCTGGTGTTGGAGTTCCATAAACTTTGTAATAACTATCTTCTGATAAATATGATGTATTAAATGTTCCTTTATTTAAGTTATCTACCATTGTTGGTTGTGGATTAAAAATGATATCTTGTTTTGCTAGGTCATTTTTTAAGTCGTTCCAAATCAAGTTGAATGTGCCACACCAAGCTGTGTTTGACTTAATTTCGTCTTCTAAGGATGTTACTATATTTAGCTTTGTATTAACTTTTGCTGGTGGTACATATTTTCTGCCCCATGTACTAAATATTACTGGTTTGTTATGCTTCATTCTGTTTAAATCAATTAAAAACATTATGCCAATTATGATTGCAATTATAATTAAAACTGCAAGTATGATTTTTGTGGATTTCTTCATATAAATCACCTTTTACCTTTCTCTTATAATACTTTTTTTGAGTTTCAGAAGTTTCATTTGTATTTACTTTTTAAATATTCTCCTTATCCAACTAAATAATTTGTATATTATTCCATGTTTTTCATATTTTATCAATTCTTTTGTGTCTTCATTTTCTTGCACCTTTGTGTTTTTTTCAAACAGTTTATCTGGATCATATTTTTTCCTTAGTTCCTCTTCATATTTTTTATCATTTTCAAGTAATTGTTTGTCTAATATTCGCTTTTCTTCTTCTGTGCACCAATAGTTTCTATATATGACTGTTATTAAATCTTTTGTTTTTTCCTTTAAATCTTGCTCTTCTAAAGGTTTTCGAGGGTCAATTCTTACACTATAGTTTGGTTTTGAAACATCTTCAAAAAAAGCTCTTAGTTTTAATGGTATCTTTTCAACTTCTGTTTTTGGTATGTATTTTAGTATTTCAATTAATTCTGCTGATGCTTCAGCAAACTCATTTGTAACCAATTTTATTCTCCTTTTCTATTCTTTTTCTTCTTCGTTATCTTGAATAAGATTTTCTCTTTTCGTATATTCTTCTTTAACTTCATGACTTGCTTTTCTTACTTCGCTTGCTTTCCTTGTAACTGCTATATTTCTTACAGATTGCATACAGTTTTCTGTAATAGGTTGTTTTTTTGTTTCTTGCTCTAGTTCCATGGCAAGTTTTTCCGGATCTTCTATTTCTTTAAATCTATCTCTAAAATATAGTTCTCTAACTATTGGAGAAGTAGTTATTGATATATCTTCTGTTTCTTTTGGTCCGCTTATATCCATTTTTGTAAAGTAGTCTTTCATAATTTGGTCTATTACTTCTTTATCATCAAACTCCACTTTTGCAATTTTGGAAAATTCTGATAGTCTTCTTCGTGATAACTCATCTTGCATTCCATAGCTAATTCCGCATAAGTTTTTGGGCTGATTGTGTTTTAAAACCGGAATTTTAATTCACTAGGTGAATTATATTCTGCTCGTTTAACAAATTGTGTAGTATCTAGTGTTACGGCATCTCTAATGCATTCTGCCATCTTCATTACCTTTTGAACTTCTATACTATCTATTTTGTATTTCCTCATTAATTCTTCCGTTTTTTCTTCTACTGCTTGTGAAGCTTCTTTATATCCAGTTTGTCCATATCGGTCCCTATACATTTCTATTTTGATTTGCTCAGCTTCTATTGTTGCTTGTATTAGTCTTATTTCATTGTCTGAAATTTGCCCCTGTAAATCTTCTCCAGCTATTTTTGCACTATATTTTTCATGTTCCTCGTAAGCATCTAACTGCCTTCCACATGAATAGTATTTACTTGCTTCAAGAATTATTTTCTTTGTTTGTGCGTCAAAGCCTTCTAAATTAGCAATCATATTTGAATACATTAATACTCTAGAAATGTGTTCTTCTCCAAATTTCTTATGTTTGCTATAATATCCGTTTTTCTTGTATTTCTGAAAAAGCTTTTTTAACTTCTTGTAAATCTAGATATGCTTTAGCTTCATCTAAGGATAACTGCTTACCTTGCTCCGCAGGATATTGTTTTGTTTTAAAAATTGCTTCAAATGTAGTACTCTCTAAGCTTGAAGATTGTTCTAGTATTTCAATACTTTTGCTTGGTTTTCCTTGTATTTCAGTCTTTGGGCCATATTGTCTTTGAATTTCATCTATTGAATAGTCTATATCCAAACTAATACCTGCCATCATTTGCTTTTCATACATACTTGGTAGCAATTCATATTTTTCTCTTTCTGCATTTATATTTTGTTTTATTTGTTTTAATACTTTTAACCCTTCTTCTCTATTGCCTTCTTGTATTTGTTTTTTTACTGTTTCTATTGCATCATGAAGAATTTCATTTAGGTGTACATTATTAAATATCGCATCTGGATTTGCAAATTTACCAGTTCCTTCACCTACTAACTCCTGAAATAAATCAGATGTAAAGTGAGCATTTCTAACATTGTTAAATTTTGTTATTATTTGTTCTATGAGCTCTGGTTGTATTGTTTTTTCTGTTTTAAATTTTTCTAGAAGTTTATCTATCTGGTCTCTCTGTACTTTTGCTAATTCTCTTCTGTCTATTAATTCAATTGGAATTTTTCTTCCTGATTTTTCACTTAGAGAAATTGCAGCTTGTATGCTTTCAGGGTCTACTTCTTCAAAACAAATTATACTCGCAGGTTGAATTTTTTTATATTCTCCTGTTTCTTCAGATGTGTCTTGAATTTCTATATCTACTTCAGAATAAAGTCCTCTTGTATAGTCTGGCAATTTTTTTGCTGTATAATATTTTTCTGGTCTTCCTGCATATGTTCCAATTTCATTATTGTCTGAGCATATATCATATGGTGCCATTGCAACAATTGCCTGTTCATTAAAGTCTTTTATTGATATCATTAATTTTTTAGTGTTATCTCTTTGTGCTGTACCTATATTTTCTTCTGTTATATAACTATAGCATAATGCATGTCTTTCTGCCATTTTTGTTGTATTCCATTTATCATACATATCTCCTTCGGCTGTACTCGTTTTATACGCATCCATTACACTTACCATTTTGCTAAATGGTCCATTCATCTTTCTTACTACATATTCATGGCCGTCTTCTGTATATTGAATTTGTTCTGTAAAATTCTCATTTTTTGAACTATTCAATTCTTGAACCATATCTTGGGTATAAGCCATCCTTATAGTAGTTTCGAGAGATATTGCTTGCTTGTATCTAGCAATTATTTGTGCTTTACTTTCTTCTACATTTTTTTCTCTGTATTCGTTTCTTATTTGTTTAATATCTTCTTGTTTAATTATTTCTTGTATTTTTGCTAGTGCCTCAAGGGCTTGTATCTTTGCTCTATCCTTATCTGCAATTTGTTCTTGCATTTGAATTTTTTCTAATAGTTCTTGAACATTACTTCCATATTTTCTTGTTAATTCAACTGCTTTATCGTAATTTATTCCTAATGTTCTTTCAAGATAAGCATTTTTAACTTCTATGAATGTTGATTGTTCATTTTCTATAATTCCATCTAGTTCTATATTTTTCTTTTGATTAAAGTTTTCTATATCAGAATAATTAGTTATTTGGTTTGCCTCTTCTGGGTTTAAAACTAAATATGAAATAATTGTCTTTTCATATTCTGTCATTGGCTCTTGATTATTCTGTATTTTACTTGAAACCAGCTTTAAAAATTCATTTGGTTCCATTATTGATTTATATATATTGTTTTCAGTATGGTGACTTCCTTCTTTATCTATAGACTCTACTAATTCTTGTATTAGTGGTGCAAGATATTTACTATCTTGTTTTAAATATTGTATTGTAAAGTTTAAAACATTTAAAGCTTCTTTACTATGTGATATTGTTTCTAGTCTTGCTTGTATGTTGGGATATCTTACAATTATTTCTAAGTTGCCTTTTCCTAAAATATTTACAATATCTGGTTTTAAAGAACTAAACCTTAAAGTTGTAAATAGTGTTGCATTTTTTTCTGAAAACTTTTTCATTAGCTCTATTTCTTGTTTGGTTAATTCTGTTCTTTCTTGTTCTTCAAGCTCTTTTTTATATCCTATTTCTGCTAATTTTTTAAATGTTTCTTTATTTTTATCTGCATAGTTTAAGTATAGTGGTTGTTTTTTTATTGCTTCTAATAAGACCTTTTCTGTAATGCATTCTTTTGGAAAACTTTCAAATCTATCAGTATTATCAAATTCTCCTATTCCACTAATTACTCTCAAAGCAAGTTTTTCGAAAATTTTTGCTTCTTTTTCATTTTGTGGTACAGGAACTATTCCAAGATTAGATGTGCTTTTCCACATTTCTTCTGTCCATATTTCTCTTGGAACATTTAGAACATTCTCGTAGCCTTTTTTTATAAGTTCTTCCATTGTTTTTACATACCATTTTCTATATTCTTCTTTTTGTTCTTCCGAAAATTGTGCTTTCCATTTTTTGTATTCTTCTCTTTCCTGTTCACTTTGTATTTGTTCTATATCTTTATCTATATATGGAATGTTCTGTGCTTCAGTTGCTAGACTCATATTATGTTCTAGAAGCTTATCATATAATTCCATTGTTCTTTTATATATTGGCAAAAGTCCAGTTGTTGGTTGTTTTTCTACCCAGCCACGATTTGGTGAGTTATAAAGAGATTCATTTATTTGGAAAAGTATATTTTCACTCATTCTTTCTCTTGGTATGCTATCTATTACTAAATCGCTATATTCTTCTGTTTTTATTTTATTAATTATTAGTTGTTCTGCCCATTTTTCATATTCTTCATCAGTGATATTAGGGTTAATGTTTTCTAGTGGAATAGTCTTTATCATTCTAATATCATTATTTACCAAGATTTCGTATACTTCTTGGGTTTTACTTTCTTTTGGAAGTATTTTTAAAAAGCTTTCTACATTTGATATGTTTACAATTCCTGCTGCACAGATTTTACATAAGTTTGGAGTAATGTGTTTTTTGCTAAGATTTTCTAGCATGTTCATTATGTATTCACTACTTTTATTATTCATTATAGACATTACTTGTTTTTCATACCATTCTTGGTATTCTTCATCTGTCATTTGTTGAAAAGCATTATCTTCTGGTAAATCATAAATTGCATCTTTTTGTTTTTCTATAGCTAATTCATAAATTTCTTTTGTTTTTGCTTCTCTTGGCATTAATCTCAATATTTTTCTAACACTATCTTCTTCAGCTTTATCTATTAATTCTTTACTAAATTCTTCATCAAATAATTCTGGTTGCATTCTCTCAAACCATTCATTATTTACATCGCTTAAACTTATTGAATTGGCTTTTTGTATTAAGTCTTTTACTGTTTGTCCATCTATTGCTGTGATTGGTGTTTCACTTATAAAACTTTCTATTTCATTAAAAGGAATTGTTCCTTCTTGTTTTGCTATGAAATTTCTTACTATCTCTGGTTTTATAAATTCTGGTTTTGTATCTAATAGTATATTTGTAAGTTCTCTAAAATCTCTAGCACTTTCACATTTTCTTTCAAGTGCATTTTGGTAAAACTCTTTATATTTTGCAGATGGCTCACCTTCTAGAATTCCATTAATATTAGACATACTATTTCCATCGCAATTTATAATATCATAGGCATTTTCTCCATATATGTCTATAATATTTTGCAACAACTCATTTCCCTCTTTTGGTCCTAGTATTGTGTCTCTAGTTTCCTTATCCTCTTTAACACACATAATTATTTTTAGTGTTTCTATATCTATATCATATTTATCTAGGATATCCTTTGCCGTTCTACTAAGATGATTATAGATTTTTTCGATAACTAATTTTGGTTCTTGAAGTTCGTCTACTGTAAATTCACTTTCTTGTGGGAACTTTGGTTCTAGTTCTTTGTTTATTTGCTCTAAATTATCAATATAAATTTTGAGTTTTTCTTTTCTCACTTGTTTTACCTCTTTATTTAACGTTTTTTCTTCTTTTTGTTTTATATTTTTCTACATGATATTATATCATAAAGTTTTCTTTTTTGAACAAGTTTTATTTATTTTTATAAAAAAGTGGTAGAAGTCTTGCTTCTACCACTTTACCTATCCTATCATTTTTTGCAAAAGTGCAATTCGTCTTTGTTTTTCTTCATCATCTTTTTCGTAGATGATGCTTGCATTTTCTCCATCATGTTCAATTACCAAAATGTCTCCTTCTTGAATTTCTCCAACTGATTCAATTATTTTGTTAAGAGAAATATCAATCATTTCTGTTTCTTTGCTGAAGAAGTCGCATACATTACTTTCCTCTACGGGAATCATCTCGACTTCGCATACTGCCCATTCGTTTTCAACCCTGTCTATGGATGCATAGCTTTTCATTGCTTGCTCCTTTCTTCAAGTTCGGGACCACTTAAGTAGTCCCCTGGAGACGTGCTGAATGTAACACTATCTGTTGTGATAGTTGCAACTACAGTTCCACATTCGTCTGTTCTGTAGACTTCAATGTTTCTGTCTTCTAAGTTTTGCATTGTTTCTGCTGTTGGGTGGTTATATTTGTTCCCAACTTTTGCCGAAATTAAAGCATATTGCGGGTTTATTGCATCTAAAAATGCTGTGCTTGTTGAAGTATCACTACCGTGATGTCCAATTTTTAAGATTTCTGCATTTAGGTCTATGCCTGTCCGCAGAATGTCTGCTTCAACATCTTTTTCTGCATCACCTGTCATTATTACATCCATTTCTCCAAAGGATACTTTTATAACAGTTGAGTAGTTATTTAAGTTTCCTGTTGGTGCATTAATTGGCCCAATTATTTCAAAGGTTGCATCACCAATGTTATAAGTTGTTCCAACTTCAGCATATTCGGTTGTGTAATTGCCTGTACTTATCTCGTTCATGAGTTTTAAGTACCAGTTTGTGGTTATTGTGTCTGTAACATCTGGCAGAACTATTGTGCCTACTTCAAAGTTTGTAATTACATCATACATTCCACCCATGTGGTCGTCGTGTGGATGTGTTCCAAACACGTAGTCAATTTTAGTTATGCCTTGGTCTTTTAGGTATTGAACAACGTCTTTGCCTGTGGACCGTGTACCACAGTCGATTAATGCTGTGCTGTCTCCTTGTTCGAAGAAAAAGGAATCTGCTTGGCCAACATCTATCATTGTTAGCTCTAAAGTTCCTTCAACTGTTTGAATGGTTTCAGTTTGATTGTCTTGTTCCTCTGCATTCTGCTTTGGATCTTCTTTTGGCTTACTTTCCTCTTGAACATCTGGTTTTGAATATTCTTTTGGTTTGCTTTCTTCTTGAACATATGGCTTTGAGTCTTCTTTTGGGCTTGTTTCATTTGGAATTAAGTCTTTTGCGTTAATTCCAAGCACTGTTGCTAATGCTAGGATAATTATTGTTGCAAGTATTTTACCTTGCTTCTTTCGATCGTTCTTGTCATTTGACATGTACGATACCTCCTTAAAATTTTTACTGTTTTATTATAGCACAAATTAGAGGTTCGTGCAATGTTATGTTGACTCTTGTTATATGTTTTCTTCTACTAGAACTTGCCCTTCTAGATTTTTTAGGTAGATTTTGTTTTCGTCTATAAGTAGATATGTGCGCTCTGAACCGTTTCTTGGTCTTGAGATTGAACCGGGATTTGCAAATATTTTGCCATCTTGTTTTGTTATCATTCCATAATGTGTGTGACCACTTAGGAATATGTCTCCACAGTATTCTGGTAAGTGATATTTGTCATATAAATGACCATGTGTTAGTGTTATAACTTTTCCGTTTAGGTTGATGTGCCTTACGTCTAGCAGTGCAAATTGTAATAGGTCTTCTATTCTTTCATTATCGCAGTTTCCTCTTACTGCTGATATTTCTTTTGAGTATTTGTTTAATAGGTCTGCGACTTCATCGTCGTTTATTGTACTGAAATATCCGGCAGAAATCACCTAAGATTAGCAGTCGGCTTGCACCTTCCTTATTATATATTTCTAATATTTGTTTTAAGTGGTCGACATCTCCATGGATGTCGGAAATTACTAAGGCTTTCATTGCGGTCACCTTTCTTTAATTTTTAATTTTTTATTCTCTTTGTTGACTTATGTAAACTTTTGTGTTATAATATGTTTTGTTCTAAGACCAGTGGTCTTAAATTTTTTTAGGAGGTCTTCTTATGGCGCGCAAAGATTTCTTACCTACTGATGGAAAAATGTCGAACAACCACAATCAGAACAAAATGATTCGTGAGGCAGCAAAGGAATTCGGGATTCCTGAAATGGAACTTTCCAAGGAAATTCATGCGCAAAAGAACGAATGGTATGGCGGCGACTTTACCTACCAGGAACTCCGGGAAATCGCAAAGGAACTTAAGGAGCGTCTGGAGAAAAAGAAGCGGTGATAATGACCTCGGGAGAAAGGCAATAGCCTTTCTCCTTTTTTATTCGTCATATAAGACCATGCCTGCTCCTAGTTCTTCATTTGGTCTTGAAATAAAGCCAAATTTTTCGTAGAAGCTTTCTTTTCCTTTTGATGCTCCTAAGTATGTTCTTATTTCTGGATTTACTTTTTTGTATTCGTTTATTTTTTCTATTAATTTGTTCATTATGCCTGTTCCAATTTTTTTGCCTTGATATTCTGGAATTACCATTATGTCTTGTATGTATAAAAATATTGTTTTGTCTCCTATGATTCTTCCATAGCCTATTAGCTTGTTTTCATCGTATACGCATAGTGAGTATAGGGTGTGTTTTAAGGCTTCTTTTATTATTTTGTTTTCTCTTGTTCCCCAGTCTACCGCTTCTGTGAGGTTGTTAAATTCCTCTGGGGTTGGGGTGTGTTCTTTGTATGTTATTTGCATGTTGGGCCTCCTTTTTATGAGGGTATTATATCATAAAAGGAGGTGGATGTATAGGGGATGAGGGTTATGAGCGAGGTTTGACCGGTTTTTGTGGTTTTGTGAAAATTAGAGTTTTTGTTGGTATTT
>CDZH01053955.1_pt1 | contig 19373 bp, 17 predicted proteins | sample 557721 | NCBI WGS metagenome assembly CDZH01 (sample SAMEA3182062, study PRJEB8094) | gut metagenome | biome: human; feature: gut; material: Stool; isolation source: human stools | place: Canada | collected 2013-01-14
AACGTGGACGCCACCTTCGCCTGCCTCGCCGCCATGGACGGCGCAGAGACGGTCAGCGCGTATGCGCGGTTCAACTGCACCGTCCACTACGACGTGGCATCGGACGAGTACATCGTGGTGGTGCTGTACGGATAAACCAACTGAATACCCGACCGAAAGACCGACAGCGTGAGCTGCCGGCCTTTTGCGTTGGGGGAAAGGACGAGCATGAAGAAAACAATTCCTAAGCTGCTGACGCTGGTGTGTCTGCTGGTGGCTGTCATAGGACTGTCCATTGCGACCGCCCATGCCGCCACGGTCACGGGCATCGTCAGCAGCGGCAACGAGTACCGCTACCACGAGGACAAGACGCCTGTGTCCCAGTGGGGGCCGTACACCAGCAACAAGCTCAAGTATTTCACCCGGAACGACACCGGGGAGACTGTCCCGGCCTACTGCATGGAGCCGGAAGTGCGTTCGGCAAGCGGCGATTTGCAGTATTCCTCCACATCGTGGAGCGATTTGACGTGGAATCAGCGGTATGCCGTGACGCTGGCCATGGCCTATGGCTACGGCGGCAATTACGGCTTCAATATGCACCCGGATTGCGCGCAGCTGGCGACGCAGGCGGTGGTGTGGGAGTTCGTGTGCGGTTACCGCAGCCCGGTGTACCCTTACACGCTGTACGACACCACCTGCGCTGACCTGTTCCACTATGCGGGCGACGACGTGGCGGTGGCGTACAACATCATTATTGACCGCATTATGAACCACGGCAAGATCCCCAGCTTCGCGGTGAAGTACCGCAATCAGCTTTCGGACGCTAATGCCATTACGCTGACATGGGACGGCAGTCAGTATGTGGGTACAGCCACCGATACCAACGGTGTGCTGTCGCAGTACGCCTTTCGTGCCGGTATTAACGGTGTGACCGTCAAACAGCGGCGGAATGTGCTGACCGTGACGGCCACAAAGGACGCCGCAGCGAAGCTGAACGGCTATATCAGCAGCGACTACGGCTACGCACTGGATGTGGAGGGTACGGAGGCTGTGCTGTTAGAACCCAGCAACGGCAGCAACTACCAGGCGTGTGCGGCATTGACTTCGCTGCCCGACCCCGTGTGGGCGTATATCCACTTCAAGGTCAATATTGTGGAGGAGAAAGGCAGCATCACCGTCCGCAAGGTGGATGTAACGGGCAGCCCTCTTGCCGGTGCGGAGCTGCTGCTGGAGACTTCCACAGACGGCAAGACATGGACGGAGGTGGGCAGAGTGACCACCGACAAGGCCGGCAGCGCCAAGTGGGACGACCTCAAGAACGGCGTGCAGTATCGTATCACCGAAACCAAAGCTCCCGCAGGGTATACTCTGCTGACCGAACCGCTGTTTACGGGAACGTTGGACGGCAATGACCGAGACATTACCATCACTGCCTGCAACAATGCGGGATTTGCCCTGCCCTTCACAGGCGGTATGGGATTTACAACCTATTTTCTGTTTGTAGCACTCGCTCTCATGGCGGGTGTTAATTTTTGCAAAAAATCTGATTTTATGAAGGAGAAAACCAAATGAAAAAGATCCATCGCGTATTGGCCATGCTCATGGCCGCTATCATGGCTCTGAGCCTCATCACCACAGCGTTCGCAGAGCCTACCATCGACCCCGGCAAGAAAGCATCCCTGAGCATCTACAAGTACGACATCACCAAGGCCGGCAACGATGGCGCGTGGGCCGCGGAGTCCTACGTTTCCACCGGCCTGCATGACGACGCGGTTATCGACAAGCTGAGCAAGTACGCCATTCAGGGCGTAGAGTTCACATACCTCCGCGTGGCCGACATCGCCATGAACAATGAATTGGTGGAGAGCCAGCGTCAGGTGGGCGCACTGTATGGCTTTGATGGCTCTGAACGCTCCAATGCCGTGCTGTCCGCTATCGACCTGACCGCCGCAGACGCTCACAAGACTGAGGGCGGTATCAACTACTTCACCAGCGACAGCCTGAACAACAAGCTGGCCGCAGCTCTCGCAGCCAACGCTACGAATGTGAAGAACGCTCTGGAAACCGCCGTGAAGAACGGCGGTGTGGCTATGCCCGAAACGGATGCTTCCGGCCACACCTCTGCATCCGACATGGAGCTGGGGCTTTATCTGGTAGTGGAAACCCGCGTCCCCGAAATGGTCACCAGCACTTGCAATCCTTTCTTTGTGAGCCTGCCTATGACCACCATTGATGGCAGCGAGTGGCTTTACGATCTGACCGTGTACCCCAAGAATCAGACCGGCAATCCTACGTTGGATAAGACTGTGCGTGAAGCAAAGAACTCCACCGGCAAGAATACCGGCAGCCTGACCGACATCACCGATGGGTACGCTCATACCGCATCCGCCTCTATCGGTGATACGGTGGACTATCAGATTATCAGCACCATGCCCACCATCACGTCTAAAGCATCTGATCTCAGCGAGTATGCTTACGTCGATACCATGTCTAAGGGCATCAAGTATAACAAGAACGATGTGGCTATCGAGTTCTTTAAGGACGCTGGCTGCACCGACAAGATCACCACATGGGCGGAAGATTCCGGCAAGTTCGCCGTGGCCTATGATGACACAGCCAACACCATGACCATCCGCATGACCGATACCGGCCTGAGCGAGATCAACGAGGCGGCCACCGTGTATGCCGACAGCGTCAAGCGCGGGTATAGCGACTGCACCATGCGGATCACCTACGCCGCCACCCTGACCGCTGACGCAGCCACTTACGGCGACCGCGACAATCCTAACAGGGTCAAGCTGACGTGGAAGCGTACCAACACGACTTACTATGACACGCTGGAGGATTGCTGCCACGTCTATGTCTATGCCATTGACCTTATCAAGCAGTTCGGCGACAATAACGGCACTTTCGGCAAGGTAAAGTTTATCGCCTACAACGATACGGACGGATACTATATCAAGGCCAACATGGAGGGTGAGGTCTACAACGTTACCGGCTTCACGTCCAACAAGTCCGAGGCCACCATGCTGATCCCCAACCTCAAGGGCCACATTATTCTCCGCGGTATTGAGGACGATACCTACACACTGACCGAGGTTGCCACCGATAAGGGTTATGTGCTGCTCCGCGATCCCGTGAAGATCATGGTCATCACCAAAGAGGATGGTGCCTGTGAACGGTGCGGTGCGGCCCTGCTGACCGCCTCCGCCACCGTCAACGGTGAGCCGGTGAGCATGACGGACGCAAACGCTGTTGTGCCGCTGCGTATCATCAACAATCCGGGATTCGACTTGCCCAAGACCGGCGGTTATGGCGTTTGGATGTATACGGTGGGCGGCGTTCTGCTGCTGGGCGCGGCGGCCTTCATTGTCGTCAAGTCCCGCAGGCATAAGAGTGAACAGTGAAGCGCTGGCTGCTGGCGGCGGCTTGCGGTATTGCAGCGCTGGGGCTGATGCTTTATCCGCTGGTGGGAGAACTTCTGAGTGAGAAATACCACTCGGACATAGAAACAGTCTACACCGCCGCTATTGAAAACACCGATGATACCGAACTGACTGCCCAGCGGCAGGCCGCGGAGCAGTACAACGCTATGCTGTCCGGCCAGGCGGCCATCACAGAGGGAGGGGCTTCCGCCCCTCCCTTGGCCTATGCCGAACAGCTCACGGTGGGTTGTGTCATGGCCTATGTGGACATTCCCAAGATCGGCGTATATCTGCCGGTGCAGCACGGCACGGACGCGGACACGCTGGAGCGTGCCGTGGGTCATGTGGTAGGAACGTCCTTGCCGGTAGGCGGCAACGGCACCCACGCAGTGCTGTCGGCGCACAGTGGACTGGCAAGTTCCAAGTTGTTTTCGGACATTGACCAGCTTGCAGTGGGCGACACGTTTTACATCCATGTGCTGGGCGACACATTGGCCTACAAAGTGGACAGCATCAACACAGTGCTGCCGACAGATACGCGACTGCTCCAAATTGAGGACGGTAAGGACTATGTAACGCTGGTGACGTGTACCCCATTTGGGGTCAACACCCATCGACTTTTAGTTCGCGGACATCGTGTGCCGTACCTACCTGAACAGGAGGCCACTGCCGCAGAAGAAACGCGGGCGGCATCCTCGTGGACACACCACTACCTCACCGGTCTTGCCATCGGTCTTGGTACGGTGGTTGTGGCTGGCGGCGCTTACTTTTTGGTGAGGAGGGTGCGCCATGCGTAAGACACCTCTTGTACTGGCGGCGCTGTTAGCCATGGCGGGCATCTGCGTCATACTGTGGCCGATTTTTACCGGGTATATGCTGCAAGCCGATACAGACGCTGCCGTGCAGAGCTTCCTCGAAGAACGAAAGCCGGAGCAGCAATACTCCGAACTGCTGGCAGACCTGCAAGCCTACAACCAGCGTATCTATGCCGAAAAGCAATCCGGCCTTGTTGATTTGGAAGCCTGTGAAGTACCTGCCGCCGACCTAACCGCCTACGGTGTTGAGGACGAGATCATAGGCGTCTTAGAGATACCTGCTATGGAGCTGACCATGCCTGTCTATCTGGGCGCGTCCGACGCTCACCTCGCCGCAGGTGCGGCGGTGCTGGGCAATACCTCCGCACCCATCGGCGGTGACAGCACCAACTGCGTTATTGCCGGTCACCGAGGCTGGCGCGGTGCGGACTACTTCCGGCACATAGATAAGTTGGCTGTGGGCGATGAGGTCAGAATTACCAACCTGTGGGAGACACTGACCTACACGGTGGCCGACATTCAAATCATCCAGCCCCACGAGGTGGATAAAATCAAGATACAGCAGGGCCGCGACCTGCTGACGCTCATCACCTGCCACCCCTATGCCAGCGGCGGGCGGCAGCGATATGTGGTGTACTGTGAGAGAACGGGATAAAAGCGCTGTCGAAATGTGTCTCAACTTGAGACGGATTAGGAGGGAGAACGACCATGCGTAAAAAGCCTGCGCCACCTGCGCTGTGGATAGCGCTGACAATACCCGTGTTGTGGCTGGCGGTCATCGCGGCAAGTGTGTATGAGAACGGCGTGAATGTGTTTGAACTGGTGAGCCGCTTTACCGCTGCGGTAAACCATCCGTTTGCCGTCCGCTGGACAGCATATACGCCACGATTTCTGCTGGTGTTTCTGCTGCTCTACGGCGGCGGTGTTCTTCTGTACCATTCCGGCAGGGAGAACCGCAGACCGGGGCAAGAGTACGGTTCTGCTCAGTGGGGCAGCCCATGGCAGCTTAACAAGAAGTACGCAGACAAAGACCTTACGAACAATACGCTGCTGACACGTCATGTGGCTATGAGCCTGAACGGGCGGCAGCACATGAGGAATCTATTGCAAATCATCGTGGGCGGCAGCGGTGCCGGCAAGACACGGTTTTTCTGCAAACCCAATATCATGCAGGCCAACGGCAGCTTCCTTGTGACAGATCCCAAGGGTGAGATGCTGCGCGCCCTCGCGCCGCTGCTGCTGGAGAAGGGATATGTGCTGCGGGTATTCGACCTCATCGACCCGCAGCACTCCGATGCGTTTAACCCCTTCGCCTACATACGGGATGCCAAGGACGTGATGAAACTGGTAAATAACCTGATCCAGAACACCACGCCCAAAAACGCCCAGCAGAGCGACCCGTTCTGGGAACGCTCAGAGGTGGCGCTGGACACCGCCCTGATGCTGTACCTGCTCTATGAAGCGCCACCGGAGGAGCAGAATTTTGAAACGGTACTGTATATGCTGGAGAACGGCGGTGCAAGCGAGGAGGATGAGTCGTATCGCTCCCCGCTGGATTTGCTGTTTGAGGCATTGGAGGACGAGGAGCCTGACCACATCGCGGTACGGGAATACCATATTTTTCAGCAGGCCGCGGGCAAAACGGCGCGTTCCATACTCATTACCGCCGCGGTGCGGCTGTCGGCTTTCATCATCCCGCAGATCAGGGACATCACCTCCCACGACGAAATGGAGCTTTCCATGATGGGGGAGCGCAAACAGGCCGTCTTTGCTGTTATCCCCGACAGCGACAGCACTTTTAACTACTTGGTGGGGATGCTCTATACCTGCGCGTTCCAGTCGCTGTATTATCAGGCAGACAAGGTGCATCAGGGGCCGCTGCCTGTCCCCGTGCGGCTGATGATGGACGAGTTCTGCAACGTAGCGCTGCCCAGCGACTTTGTGAAGATACAAAGCACCATGCGCTCCCGCAACATCATGTCCACCATCGTCCTGCAAAATATATCCGGTCTGAAGGCACTGTTCAAGGACGACTGGGAGGGACTGCTGGGCAACGCTGACACGCTGCTGTATCTGGGCGGCAACGAGCAGTCTACCCACAAGTATATTTCAGAGATGCTGGGCAAAGAGACGCTGGATGTGCGGCACACCAGCACCACCAAGGGACGGAACGGCTCCACCTCCGTCAGCCGCCAGCAGTTGGCCCGTGATCTGATGACGCCGGATGAGGTGCGAGCCATGGACAACCGTTACGCGCTGCTGTTCATCCGCGGTGAACGGCCTGTGATGGACGAGAAATACGACATCCTGCAGCATCCGAATCTGAGCCGGACGGAGGACGGCGGAGCCGCGCCCTATGTGCATAAGCTGGCGGACTATGCCTGCACCGACATGAGCGCAGCATTCGTCTCGCTGGAGGAATTGATCTTATTGGAGGGATTTACGGAATGAAACGATTTGTGGTGCGGCGCGTAAGCCGCATATTTCTTTTGAGCCTGTGTATCTGTATGCTGACGGCCACCACCGCCTACGCAACCGGCGGTGATCCGCTGACCATCGTCAATAACCTGTCCGACTTCATCTTTTCGGTCATCAAGGCCATCGGCATCATCATTCTCGGCTGGGGCATCGTGCAGGTGGGTATGAGCATTCAGAGCCACGACGCCAGCCAGCGGACACAGGGCCTGCTGTGTCTGTCCGGTGGCCTGCTTATCGCCTTTGCCAAGGAGATTTTGACGCTGATCGGCGCGGTGTAAGGTATGGACAACAACTGGATCATTGACAATCTCAACTACGCTTTCGGCGTATGGAACGACAAGCTGACAGAGATGTGGTCGCTGCTGTCCCAATCGCCCCAGGCATTTAAGGGCGGCACCATCTGGCAGACGATCCAGACCGTCAACGGAGCCATGCAAGGCATCGGCTACGGCCTGCTGGTGCTATTTTTGGCCATTGGTATCTTCCGCAGCAGCACCAGCTTTCGGGATTTCCAGCGGCCTGAACACGTCCTGCGGCATTTTATCTACTTCGTCATGGCGAAGCTGGCTGTCACCTATGGCATCGACCTGATGGTGGACATCTTTGCGGTCTGCGCCGGTATCATCTCTGCTGCTGCCGGCAGTGTGGGCGGTATCGACGGCGCAACGGTGTCGCTGCCTGCGGAGATGGCAGCGGCCATTGAGGATGTGGGCTTCCTCGCCAGTATCCCGCTGTGGCTGGTGACGCTGCTGGGCTGTCTGCTTATCACGGTACTTGCGTTTCTGATGATCCTCACCGTGTATGGCCGGTTCTTCAAGCTGTACCTGTACGCCGCGCTGTCACCGGTGGCGCTGGCGTCCTTTGCGGGAGAAGGCACGTCCCAAATGGGACGTGCCTTTCTCAAAAGCTATATAGGCGTGTGTCTGGAGGGCGCGGTGATCGTGCTGGCCTGCATCGTGTTCTCGGCCTTCGCCGCCAGCGATACGGTAGTGCTGGGCGGTGGTTCGGTGGTCACGCAGGTGTGGGGCTATCTGGGCGAGGTAATCTTCAATATGCTGGTACTGGTAGGGCTGGTCAAGGGCGCCGACCGCGTGGTACGGGAGATGCTCGGGATGTGAACGCGCATATTTGTGTTGACAACGTGGTATAATTATGGGACAATAATATCACGAAAGGAGTTGGTACGATGCCGCAGATCATTCCCATCCGAGACTTGAAAAAGACCAGCGAAGTCTCACAGATGTGCAAAGAGGCCAGGGAACCCATTTTTATCACCAAGAACGGCTACGGTGATATGGTCATTATGAGTATGGAAATGTACGAACGCCGTATGATGCAGCTGGACTCCTATGACAAGCTGGCTGCCGCCGAGGAACAGGTAAAAGCCGGAAAGACGCAGGATGCCGCTGCTGGCCTGAAAAAGCTGAGAGAGAAGTACCATGTATAAGCTGACGATCACGGATCTGGCGCAGGACGATCTTGATGCCATTGTCGAGTATATCGCCTGCCAGTTGGAAAATCCCATCGCAGCTGGAGCGTTTCTCGATGAAGTGGAGGAGTGCTACAAGCAGCTGAACTCCAATCCGCTTGTTTACGCACAGAGCAACGATCTCCGGTTGGCGCGGGAGGGCTACCGCAAGGCAGTCATCAAGAAGTACCTTTTGATGTTCAAGGTCGATGAGGATACGAAAACCGTTGTAGTCTATCGCGTTTTCTACGGTGCGATGGATTACGAGAAGATGCTCTAAGTCTAATACACAGAAACCCGTCTCAATTTGAGACGGGTTTCGACATTTTATGGAGGGACACAATGAAGAAGTACAATGTGATATATGCAGATCCACCTTGGACATATAAGACGTATAGCAATGCAAGCGGAACAGAATTTGCAAAAAGGCACTACCCTACCATGTCCGTAGAGGGTATTCAAAAATTGCCTGTCAGCCTACTGGCTGCGGATGATTGTGCTTTGTTCTTATGGATCACATTTCCTATGCTGCACGAGGCGTGGGATGTAATGGCGCATTGGGGTTTTGCGTATAAAACCGTGGCCTTTACATGGATCAAGCAAAACAGAGTGGCAGACAGCCTGTTTATGGGTATGGGGTACTGGACGAGGGCAAACGCAGAAATATGCCTGCTGGGAACAAAAGGACATCCTAAAAGGCAGGCGAAGGATGTGCCGCAAGTCATCATTTCCCACATAGAAGAACACAGCAAAAAGCCTGCGGAAGCGCGGCATCGCATTGAGCGCCTTATGGGGGATGTGCCACGCATAGAGCTTTTTGCGCGGCAAAAGTCCGCCGGCTGGGACGTGTGGGGCAACGAAGTGGAAAGTGATATTGTCTTTCCGCCGTATAGCAAGTGAGGGGCAGTATATGGAAATCAAAATCAACAAAGAGATACGCAGCTACAAGGAAACCGTCTACTTCGGCCTGACAGCGCGGCAGTTGACCTGTTCGCTGCTGGCGGTGGGTACGGCGGTGGGGCTGTACTTCGCCCTGCGGGGCGTATTAGACCGCGAGACGCTGGGCTGGCTGTGCATCGTGGGTGCTGCGCCTATGGCGGCGGCAGGATTCTTTCGCTACAACGGCCTGACGCTGGAGCAATTCCTGTGGGCGTGGTGCAAGACCAATTTTCTGCTGGCCGGTCGCCGGCTGTGGCACAGCGAGAATTACCTATACGATCTTTGGGAGAAGGAGGACAAGAAGTGAGAAAACTATTCAAGGGCCGCAGCACGGAACGGGACGCCTTTCGCATCCCACGCAGCGTGCAGCAGTCCATCCCCATCAAGCGCATCTATAAAGACGGTATCTTTCGTGTAAGCGGCAGGTTTTCCAAGACCTGGCGCTTTTTTGACATCAATTATGCCGTGGCCTCGCCGGAAAAGCAAATGGAGCTGTTTCTGGGCTACTGCGGCGTCCTTAACAGCCTGCCCATTGACGCGGGCATCAAGCTGACGCTGGTGAACCGCCAGCTCAACCGGCAGGAGTTCAGCCGAAACCTCCTGATGGCCTATCGGCAGGATGGCCGCGACTATATGCGCCGCGAATATAACGGCATTCTGCTGGACAAGGCCAGCGGCAGCAACAATCTGGTGCAGGAGAAGTACATCACCGTGTCCGTGGCCAAGCGCAGCATCGAGGAGGCTCGCACCTTCTTTGCCCGCGTGGGAACTGACCTGACCGCTGGCCTCAGCCGCATGGATTCCGGCATACGGGAAATCACCCTCAACGAGCGCCTGCGGCTGTTCCATGACTTCTTCCGCGTGGGGCAGGAATCTGCCTTCGCCTTCGACCTGCAAACCGCCCAGCGGCGCGGCCACGACTTCCGCGACGCCATCGCGCCGGAGACGCTGCAATTCTTCCACGACCACTACGCCGTGGACGAGCGCGTGGGCCGCACCCTGTTCCTGCGGGAGTATGCCAGCTTTATCAAGGACACCATGATAACGGAACTGATGGACTACCCACGAAACATGATGCTGTCCATCGACATTGTGCCGGTGGCCACTGATGAGGCTGTATCGGAGATGCACCGGCGCATCATGGCAGTGGAGAGCGACATTACCCGCTGGCAGCAGCGGCAGAACCACCACAACAATTTCTCCGCCAACATCCCCTATGATCTGGAGCAGATGCGGAAGGAGACACGAGAGTTTCTGGACGACCTCACCGCCCGCGATCAGCGGATGATGTACGCGCTGGTGACGCTGACACACCTTGCCGACAACGAGGAGCAGTTGGATCAGGACACGGAGGCGCTGTCCGCCATTGGCCGCTCCCACGGCTGTCAGTTTGCCACTATGAAGCACCAGCAGGAGGACGCGCTGAACACGGTGCTGCCCTACGGCCTGCGGCGTATCGATGCTATGCGGACGCTGACCACGGAGAGCACCGCCGTGCTGCTGCCCTTTAAGACGCAGGAGATCATGGACACCGGCGGCCTGTACTACGGCGTCAACGCCGTGTCCCGCAACCTCATCATCTGCAACCGCGACGCGATGCTCAACGGTCACGGTCTGTATACGGGCGTGTCCGGCAGCGGTAAGTCCATGATGGCAAAGCAGGAGATCGGCTTCGTGGGACTGAACACCGACCACGATATTATTGTGGTAGATCCCGAGCGGGAGTATGGCCCGCTGATCCGCGCCTTGGGCGGCGAGGTCATCACCATCTCCGCCTCCAACGGCAGCTATGTCAACGCACTGGACATTTCTAAGGAGTACGGCGACGGGCGCAATCCGTTGGTGCTGAAAAGCGAGTTCATCATGAGCCTGTGCGAACAGCTCATGGGCGCAGGCGAGATCGGCGCAAAGGAGAAGTCCATCATTGACCGCTGCACTGCCAACATCTACCGCAAGTATATCCGCAAATACGAGGGCGACCCGCCCACGCTGAAAGACCTCTACGATGACCTTATGCGGCAGAAGGAGCCTGTTGCCCATGAAATTGCGCTGGCGCTGGAGCTGTTCACCACTGGCAGCCTGAACGTGTTTGCCCATCAGACCAATATCGACACCCGCAACCGTATCATCTGCTACGACATTCAGGACTTGGGTGAAAACCTCAAGCCCATCGGCCTGCTGGTGATGCTGGACAGCATCCTCAACCGCGTCATTCGCAACCGACAGCAGGGGCGGTACACCCACGTCTATATTGATGAGATCTATCTGTTCTTCGCCAGCCCCGGCGTGGGCGGCAAGAGTGCTATCAACAACTATTCCAGTGAGTTCCTTTACAAATGCTGGAAGCGGTTCCGTAAATACTACGCCACCCTCACTGGCATTACGCAGAATGTAGAGGAGTGCCTGCTGTCCGATACAGCGCGGCTGATGTTCGCCAACAGCGAGTTTCTGGTGCTGCTGAACCAGGCACCTACTGACCGTGCGGAGCTGGCCAAGCTGCTGGATGCCAGCGACGCGCAGATGGATTACGTTAGTGACGCACCGGCAGGCCACGGGCTGATCAAGGTGGGCTCTTGCCTTGTGCCGTTCATCAACGAGCTGCCCCGCGATACGGAGCTGTACCGCCTGATGACCACCAAGCCGGGAGAGCAAAATGCGTGACGTCAAGACCCGCGCCGCCATGGAACAGCCGAAAACGCGGCAGAAAGACGCCATACCCCGCACGGCGGTGCGTATCTTGCAGCGGCACTACGCCCAGCAGAAGCAGGAACGCCAGACCCAGCACCAGCGTCAGCCGGTGGAGTACGCCACGGAGCAGGTGCAGCAAAGTGCAGCAGACACCGCCCGCATGGCTTTCCGCGCCACGCAGCAGCTCCAGCGGAAATATGCTCTGCACAAATACCGTACCCAAAAGGTGCGGCAGCGGCAGGAGACAACGGCTGCGCAGGTGTGCCAGCGGGATATGTGGCGGGGAACAGAGCAGAGCGCCACAGCGCAGAATACCACGGCGGCGGAGATACCCCGCACCGCCACAGTGCCGCGCCAATCGGCGCAAAGGCCACCTGCGCCTACCATGACCGCCGCCCAACAGCGGGCAAAGCAGCATACCCAACACGCTGCCCAGCGGCAAATGTTCCAACAGACGAAAGCCGCCGCCCGCAAAGCGGGACAGCGGCTGGAGCAGATAGCGCAGGCGGTGGGCAAGACCGTCCGCGCGGGGTTCGAGGCCATAGCCACAGCGGGCGGAGGCGTGGTGCTGTTCCTGCTGCTGGCCTTGCCGGTAATTGCAGTAGCGGCAGCGCTGTCACCGGCTGGCGTCCTTGCGGACAGTCACACCATGGAGCCCACCGGCGAGGCCATGGAGGTGTGGGAGCGCCTGCCGGACGATCTCTCCATGGAGCGGCGCATGGTCGTCACTTACGCGCTGGCGCTGGTGGGCAAGGTGGACTACTTTTGGGGCGGCAAATCGTTGGTGCTGGGCAGGGACGACCGTTGGGGCGAGCTGACGGAGGTCACAGCCGAGGGCAGCGACACCACCGGCACGGAGCAGCCCTACGGCCTTGACTGTTCCGGCTTTGTGGACTGGGCGTTTTACAACGCCAGCGGCGGCAGATACATCATCGGGCAGGGCGGCGGCGCAGCGGCGCAGCACGCCAACTGCGTGGACATAGAGTGGGACGAGGTGCAGCCGGGGGACTTGCTGTTCTATTCGGAGGATGAACACGTCGGCATCGCCGTAGGCCGCGACTGGCGGGGCCGCCTGCTGGTGGTGCATTGTGCCGCTGGTACGGACGGCGTGGCGATCTCCCACCGAACTGGCTTTGAGACAGCCGCAAGACCGGTGTGGTACACAGATGAATAGAGGGCAGAGGAATTACCTCTGACCTGCTTTTATGAGAAATAGTGCAGAAACGTAGGCATTTGATTGAATATGAAACCCCAATATGATATGATCAATATACAAATAGACTCCAAATACTAAAGACAGGAGGCAGGGTATGTTTAGTACAGATAAACCGATTACCGATGTAAGCGAGGATAAATTGGGGCGCAGTGGGTTTGCAGAGCGTTTAGCAAAAGCAATTATCAATTTTAATACAGCAGATAGTTATGCAATAGCTTTACAGGGATCATGGGGATGCGGGAAAACGTCGGTATTAAACATGGCGATTTGCAAAATTGAAGAACTTGCTGGCGAAAAGACTGTCATCGTAAAATTTAATCCATGGAACTTTACGACTACGGGGCAATTGATTGATCAATTCTTTGCAACTATGTCAAATAAACTGAAACTTTCCAAAAGTGATAAGAGACTACAAACGGTTGGGGGATTGATTGAGAAATATTCATCTGTTTTGGAATATACGCAGTATATACCAGTGGTAGGGCCATATTTGGATGTGGTCAAAAGTCTGGCAAAAGCAGCCGGCAAGGAAATGAAGGAAACAGCAGATAAAAAACTACATGACGCAACGATTCAAAAAGCAAAGATTGAAGAAGCACTTAAAGAAATAGATTTTCAGATTTTAGTGGTAATCGATGATGTTGATCGTTTACCAAATGACCAAATACGTTTGATTTTTCAGTTGGTAAACTCTGTCGCAGGTTTCCCTCATACAGTCTATTTGCTGTCCTACGACAAGGACATTGTTGCTCATGCGCTGGATGATGTGCAAGGCCAACGTGGGGCAGAATATCTTGAGAAGATTATTCAAGTGCCTTTTGATATGCCGCCTATTGATGAATTCAGGGTGCGTACAATTTTGAGGGAGAAGCTTGAAGCTATACGAAAAGACACTAATAGTGAACAATTTGATGAGATGCATTGGCGACGAGTGTTTTATAATTGTATTTCTCCTCTTGTAAATACACTTCGAGATGTAAATCGCCTCTGTAATGTGTTGCCGTTTTCCTGTGAAGCTGTGCGGGGTGAAGTGGATTTTGCAGATATGGCCGGTATAACAGCTTTGCGTGTGTTTGCGCCAACAGTCTACGAATGGATACATAATAATGGGGAACATCTTACCGGAGAGATTGTGGCGAAGGAAGATAGGGACTATGAGAAACGAGTACAGGAAGAAAGCAAGAAACTATATCCAAAAGATCCTGAATTTATGTTAAAAGCAGTTGCGTGTCTATTCCCAAGATTTTCGGTTGAGACACTCTATGTAGGAGGCTGTCCAGACGAAGAACAACTGCACCAATCGATGAGAATCGCGGATCGTAGCAAATTCAATATATACTTTTCCCTATCGCTGGAGAACATCACTATACGGAGAAGTGATGTTGATAAATCGTTGCTTACTATGGATGAGGAACAATTGAGAGATTACTTGGCAATATTAACGAAGGAAGGGTATATGCAAAGCTATTTGAAGGAAGTAGAATACCATGCTTCAAGAGTGCCTGCTAATCGAGTACCCCTGCTGATAAGTGTGCTATCATTTGGGCAGGGACATATAGATAAGAATGAAGAACTATTACAAGCGAATGACATGGTTTTGTGTTCGGCTGCTATCCGTAGATTGTTTTTGCAAATTGAGGATTATGACCAAAGATACAAACTCATAGAGAGTATCATTCGCCATACAAATGAAGATTCGTTTGCGGCTATTACGCGCTTTGTGGATTCGGTCGATAGAAATTGTGAGGAACTAAAGCTGTTCCCAAGTTGCCAACTAGTGAGCGATGCAGATAGAATGCATTTGTGCAAAGTATACATAGAAGATTTGATGGTGGTATTAGGTAAAAGATCATTGCTTGAATTAGAAGAGGGGGATTTGGCGGAGTGGATTTGGAAAAAAACGGACGAGGATACCTATCGTGACTATATCAAAAAGTCATGTACAGAGGATGGGTTTGCACTGGGCTTTTTGGTTAAGTTTGTGCGCCAATATCGAAATTCGGATGGTAGCAATGCTTTATTTGATTTTGAAGATGAGCCTTACCAAGACTATTTGTCAGAAAGTGACTCAATCGCTGTTATAAATCGTATGCGAAAAAGACGGGCGTTTTGGGAATTGAAGAGAACTGATATAGAGAGTGCCGCAGCGTTTTCTCTGTTGATAGGGAAATCACATAGGGAGAAGGTTAGCATCAATGAGGTCAACAGCTTGTTATCCGAGTGGGAAAACGAATACAACGTGCGGTGATAGTAATAGGGCAGAGGGATTTCCTCTGCCCTGCTTTTGTGTATCTAAATTTGCATCACTTGTCATTGCGCTATTTGCTCTGATGCCTGCAAATTGTGCCGAAATGTGTCTCAATTTGAGACGGAATTAATCGTGTGTTTCGTGTCAATTGCAAACGTGTGGATTTCCATGTATAATAAAAAGCAAACAGAACTATCGTGAAGCGTTCAGTGAAGATGTCCCAATGGGATAGCAAAGAAAGTGGGCTGGATTTGAATAGCTGCATTTACTGCCGGTTTTTGCTGGTTGATTGATTAGGAGGGGAAAATATGCGGATATATAAAAATGCCATTATTACTACTGGCCTACTAACGATAATCTCCTTTATTGCCGCAGTAATACTTTATTTCCATACACAAATCGATCAGTTTTGGAGCAACGCGCTACTTGGCATGTTTGGTAGCGGCCTATTGACACTACTAACATCTATTATTGGATATGGCGTTGAGAGACGTAAAACTTTTGAAGGGTTTGCGTATAAGACGAAGGAGATACTACATGTTCTCAACAAATATCAAGTCTTATGGGGGTTAGATGAGAAAATAGCGTTCTTTTTGAATTATCATGATATAAGTAAAGCGGATTGGGATCGCTATTATGGCGATTTTAGCTTTATTGCGGATGTTCAAGGGAAAAACAGATGTTACATATATACAAAAATATACGAACCAATCTTAAAGTTGAACCAAACCATTAATAAGCACGTTTGGCATTTTCGATGGTATGAGGATGGAACAGGGAAGAACAAGGTGGTTGGTAAGTTCGTTAAGGAAATTGAGACACAGCTTATTGAAGAAACAGTTGAAATAGCAGGAACAGAGATGAGCAATGTGGATGGGGGCATTACAATGACAACTACAAAGAATAAACTAGTCTGTGATATTCAAAGAGAGATAAATGGGAAATACTATCAATTGATGTATGGTAAAAAAGCGTATAATAAGGGCTCGGATATTTGAGAACAGATATGTGCGGATAAGTGACATATTGTCATAAATCCTGTCGAAACCTATCTCAATTTGAGATGGGTTACCTGTTTCTAACAACACCTCGGACGGTAGTAGCAAACACATTGTGGAGTGCTACGTCATCTATTGGCCGGACGCACCGGTGGCGAAGTGAATAAAACAGCACCGGCGGCGTTACCCACACGCTGCCGGTGCTGCTTTGAGGTGGTGTTCCTCATGGAAAAGAAAAGTTAAAGTATGGCTGGCTGAACCATATCCTTATCATAGCAGGTCGAAAAAGATTTGTGAAGCGCATCTTTGTCATTGAAAACATGAGGACTTGTATAGTGGGATAGCCGCAGGGCGGCTATTCTGTGGTCCGCTAACTATGGCCGCCCGCCTGCGGCGGGCAGCCAATAATCGCCGAACGGCAGGCCGCAGGAACAGAAATGGGTGTTCATAAACGCTCAACTTTCAATGATGATGCATGAGCAAGCGTACTGCTAAAAACTCGTGAAATCCAGCATTTGCCAAGCATTTGGCAAAAACAGGAAGTACACCTCCTGATTTGTGTCGCCCCGCGAAACAAACTCCCTCTTGCAAAACGACGGAGTGTTCATCATAATAGCACCCGTAGCCCCCGAAAAGTGAATAGGCTTACCGGTCTGAAACGCTGCGGCGTTTCGGTGAAAGTTGGAATGTGGGTCAAAGTCCCCGCGAACAGGTCACTGTGAGGCTCCTCTGAGGCAGGAGATAAGTCAGGTCGCGCCGGTAAGCGTCACAAATGCACACGCCTGAAACCGAGCTGCATGAACGGGGGCTTCGCGCCCGTTTACACGAGAGGAGCGTCGGCATTTGCCGGCGCTTTTTGCATGAAGTCAGGGCACCTATGGGGGACGGAAAGGTGCTTGAAAAAATGATAGAACGTAGAAAGTACGTCCGCAGGGACGCAACGGTGGGACGCTTGTCCGCCATCTTTCTGGAGGACAGGCAAAACGATGTAAAGCCCTCCACGCTGGCGTGCTATCGCCGCAACATCCGATGCCATATCCTGCCGCGTTTGGGAGAGCGCGTGGCAGTGGAGGTGACGGCGGAGGAGGTCAACGACTTCATCGAGCAGTTACAGGAGGACTATTCGCCCAAGCTGGTGCGGGAGATCGGCGGTCTTCTGCTGCGGATCGTGGGCATGGCCGGTGTGGGCTATGGCGAGGACGTGACGCTGCCGAAGGTACGGCAGAAGGCTGTGGAGGTGTTCACCGAGCCAGAGTTAAAGCAGATGGGGCAGGTCATCCTGCACCGCCCGGATAGAACCGGCCTTGGTGTACTGCTGACGGCCTACACAGGCCTGCGGCTGGGAGAACTGTGCGGCCTGCAATGGCAGGACGTGGACGCCGGCGCGGGACTGCTGCACATCCAACGGACGGTGGAGCGCATCGCGCAGACGGGCGGCAAAACGTGCCTGACGGTGCAGCCGCCGAAAACGGAGAACTCCGAGCGTTGGATACCCATTCCAAAAGAGATGCTGCGGATGCTGAAGCCGGAGACAAAGAAGCCGGACAGCTACCTGCTGACCGGCGGAGAGCTTGTCCCAGACCCACGTACCTGCCAGTACCGCTACAAGGCGCTGCTGGAGCGCTGCGGCGTGCGGTATCGGAATTTTCACTGTCTCCGGCACAGCTACGCCACGCGATGCGTGGAACGCGGCGTGGACGTGAAAAGCGTCAGTGAGCTGCTGGGCCACGCCGATGTCCGCACGACGCTTCGGCTGTACGTCCACTCGTCCATGGACTACAAGCGCAGGGCCGTGGAGGGGATAGGATTTCTCAAAGGGATAACGTAAAAAAGGACGCCTTTCGGCGTCCTTTTTCTATCCAGAAAGTGGCATAAAAATTTTCGCAAAGTAACATACTTTGCGAAAACCCCTCAAAAATGACCGTATAACAGTATATTCCAGCTTTTTCGACTTGTCAATATGGACTTGCGAAATGCAACATATTTTGCCTATGTGTCACGGAAGTCTTGCGCGGCAACGGCTGGTAGCATCTTTCGCAAAGTATGTTACTTTGCGAAAGAAATCGAGGCCGGAAACTGAATAAAAGGTCTTGCGAAGTCGTGTGGCTGCCGCTGTAAAGACGGTATATCATTACCGCCAGGCGGCAGTTTTGAAGGAACGGGGTGATACCCCCTGCGGACGGCGCTGTTGACGTAAGGAATGGACCAAAGCGGCAGAAATGCCGTGTGGCGAATAGCAGCCATTGGAGCGAACGCTCTGAGAAGGTAGGTTCAGGTACGAGAAGGGCAAAAGCCCTTCGTGACGTTAGGGCAGAAGAATTGCACGATGGAGGACCAGTGTTGTACAGCGGGCGATCTCTCCCTGACGGCATAGGCGGGAGTGCGCGCTGACGAGGTTCGTCAGCGCATTTTCATTTCTGCCGGATCACCGCTGGTTTCCCATGGGAAACCGGCGATTTTTGTAAGGGAGGACTATGCCATGTCCAACAGGAATCCCCGCGAGAGATTTGACTACAAGAGTTGGTTTGAGCGTAATGTGGCCAAGCGTACCGTGGCGGCGCTGGAAGCGCGGGACGCGGAGTTTGCCGAAAAGCACGCGGATACGCCGCTGGCGCATTTGGCGCAATACGTCGGCAATCGTGCTGAACTGCTGCGGCACACGCCCAGTCCCTGCGAGATAGACGGCGGCACGTTTATCGAGGAGCGCTTCGGCGGTTGGGCCGCAGTATTGGAGATGGCACACCTGCGTCCGCCGATAAAAGAGCCCAAGTTGAAAGACACCGCACGCTACAAGCGGGAAAAAGCCGTGCAGGAGCCGCTGTTCTACGAGGAATCCGAGCGCAAGAAGAAGGCGAAACGCGCCAAGGCTGCCGCCAGTCATGCGGCGCAGCAATCACGGCTGAAAGAGAAAAAGCGGCTGGAGCAGGAAAAGAAAGAGGCTCGTGATGCCGCTGCCCGCCAGCGCGAAATTGAGAAAGCGGCAAAGGCCGCAGAGCAGGAGGTGTCCTGCTGAGTTACCCTTGTCAAGCCATGACGGTCTGAACGGAGACTGTCAGCTTTCCATAAGGGTGGGAGGGGAAAAGCCGCCCCTCCCACCTCCTCTCTTTGTTGAACGGCAA
>CDZH01067920.1_pt1 | contig 19309 bp, 17 predicted proteins | sample 557721 | NCBI WGS metagenome assembly CDZH01 (sample SAMEA3182062, study PRJEB8094) | gut metagenome | biome: human; feature: gut; material: Stool; isolation source: human stools | place: Canada | collected 2013-01-14
GAGTACGGCTGCGGCAAGCCCGGCTGCACCGTGGGCTGCGACTGCGACCGCTATATCGAGATATGGAACAACGTGTTCTCCCAGTTCGACAACGACGGCCACAACAACTACACCGAGCTGAAGCAGAAGAACATCGACACCGGTATGGGTCTGGAGCGCCTGGCCTGTGTGTGCCAGAACGTGGCAAGCCTGTTCGACGTGGACACGGTGATGAACATCACCCACAAGGTCAGCGAGCTGACCGGCGCCCACTACGGCGAGAGCTACAAGCGGGACGTGAGCCTGCGGGTCATCACCGATCACATCCGGTCTGCCACGTTTATGATCTGCGACGGTATCCTGCCCAGCAACGAGGGCCGCGGCTATGTGCTGCGCCGTCTGCTGCGCCGCGCCGCCCGCCACGGCAAGCTGCTGGGCGTCAACGAGCCGTTCCTGTACAAGGTGGTGGACACCGTGGTGCATGAGAACGAGGGGCAGTACCCCGACCTGAAGGAAAAGCAGAGCTACATCACCAAGGTCATCCGCACCGAGGAGGAGAACTTCGCCCGCACCATCGACGGCGGCATCCGCATCTATAACGAGATGCTGGCCTCCCACAAGGAGAAGGGCGAGACGGTGTTCTCCGGCGCTGACGCCTTTAAGCTGTACGATACGTTCGGCTTCCCCATCGACCTGACGGCGGAGATGGCCGCCGAGGAGGGCATGACTGTGGACGAGGGCGCCTTCCAGTCCCTGATGACCCAGCAGAAGGAGCGTGCCCGCGAAGCCCGCAAGGCGCTGGGCGATCTGGGCTGGGCCGGCGTGGAGTTCGGCAAGGACATGCCGGCCACAGAGTTCGTGGGCTATGACCGCGACACGGTGAACGGCGCGAAGGTGCTGGGTATCGTGGCCGAGGGCGAGCTGGTGGACGAGATCGTGTCCGGTATGGAGGCCATCCTGGTGCTGGATAAGACCCCCTTCTACGCCGAAATGGGCGGTCAGGTGGCCGACCACGGCGTGATCACTGGCGACGGCATGGAATTCGTGGTCAGCGATGTGCAGAAGAACAAGGGCGGCAAGTTCATGCACTACGGCAAGCTGCTCAGCGGCAGCGTGGCCGTGAGCGACAGTGTGACGGCGTCCATCGACACCGACCGCCGCGCCGCTATCCGCCGGGCCCACAGTGCCACTCATCTGCTGGACGCGGCGCTGGTGAAGGTGCTGGGCGACCATGTGCATCAGGCTGGCTCTCTGGTGGAGCCGGATCGCCTGCGCTTCGACTTCACCCACTTTGAGGGCATCACGCCCCAGCAGCTGGATGAGGTGGAGGATCTGGTCAACGACGCCATTCTGTCCGGTTTGCCCGTTACCACCGAAGAACTGCCCATCGCCGAGGCTAAGGCCCGGGGCGCGGTGGCTACCTTTGGCGAAAAATATGGTCAGACCGTGCGGGTGGTGACCATGGGTGACTTCTCCATGGAGCTGTGCGGCGGCACCCATCTGGACAACACCGCCAAGGCCGGCCCCTTCCGCATCAAGAGCGAGAGCAGTGTGGCTTCCGGTGTGCGCCGTATCGAGGCCACCACCGGCAAGGTCACCATGGAGGACATGCGCCGCAGCCGCGGGCTGCTGAACCGGGCGTCCCAGTTCTTCAAGTCCGCGCCGGAGACGCTGCTGGAGCGTCTGGAGCAGCAGGCCAGCGAGATGAAGGCTCTGCGGCAGGCGTTGGAGAAATTCAAGAGCGAGGCGTCCATGGGCGAGGCCAAGCAGATTCTGGCCTCCGCCAAGACCGTGGACGGGCTGCACGTCATCACCGGCACCCGTCAGGGTCTGGACGCAAACGCCCTGCGGCTGATGGGCGACTTCCTGCGGGACAAGGATCCCCATGTGGTGGGCGTGCTGGCCAGCATCGTGGGCGAGAAGGTCACGTTCCTGGCGGTGTGCGGCAAGGAGGCCGTGGCGCGGGGCGTGAAGGCTGGCGATCTGGTTAAAACCGTGTCCGCCGTGTGCGGCGGCAAGGGCGGCGGTAAGCCGGACAGCGCCATGGGCGGCGGCACCGACCTGCTGAAGGTGGACGACGCGCTGGCGGCCGTGGACGATTTCGTGGCGGAAAAGTTGAAATAATGCGCTGTATTATGAAAAAATAAGTCCCAATTCGACTTTGTGTTCCAAACGGCTCCAAAGCCTTGCATCTTCAAGGGCTCAAGAGCGCGCAGGAACACAAAAGGGAATTGGGAGAAAAATAACAACAAAAACATATGTGAAAGGAGATGCGACCATGAAGAACGATTGCCTGTTCTGCGCCATTATTGACGGGGAGATCCCCAGCAAAAAGGTGTATGAGGACGAACAATGCTATGCCTTTTATGATATCGAGCCGCAGGCACCGGTACACTTTTTGGTGGTGCCCAAGGCACATATCTGCTGTGCCAATGCCATCACGGCGGACAACAGCGGTGTGGTGGCCCATTGCTTCGAGGTCATCGCCAAGATCTGCAGGGAGCTGGGCGTGGAGAGCTACCGAATCGTCAACAACTGCGGCGATCAGGCGGGACAGACCGTGAAGCACCTGCACTTCCATGTGCTGGCGGGGCGGGATATGACCTGGCCTCCGGGCTAAAGGAGAACAGAAAAAGGGCCGGCGGGAGCCGGCCCTTTTTTCTGTGCGGCGGTGCGGGGCGGGACGGGGGCGTTTTACGCCGCTGCGCGGCGGCACCTTATCCGCCCCCTGTGGGGCACCTGTCTCCCTGCGGGTCGGTCGGTTCGCGGATCTGACAGGCCACCGGCCTGTCATTCAACACCGCGAACCCCAGGGGGAAGGCTTAGGGGGCGTGCCCTTAAGGGGAAGGCTGGGGGAAAATTTTGGGGGTGTTGCCCGTTTGCGGGCAACTTTTTTGCTTTTCGGGGATGGGGGCAGACGATCTTGATAAGGGGGTACGGATATGAAGTACGGAAAGAACGGGACGGACGCGGTGTGCGGACAGTGCGACCTGTGCGGCGGAGAGCTGCGGCGGGGAGAGCGATACTACCGGATCAGCGGTGAGAACGTGTGCAGGGGCTGCCTGGCAGATTTCGCGGCGCAGATACTGGCGGCGTATGAGGTGGTCGGAGGTGAGGCGGATGCATAAGACGGCGGCACCCTGGGAGGAACTGCGGGAGAAGTACGAGGCGGGCGGATATACCTATATGCAGCTGGCGAAGGAATACGGCGTTTCGGTGCAGACCGTGGGACGGCACGCGCGGAAGGAGAACTGGGTCAGCGGGTGCCGGAACGAGAGACGGCGCAGGGCGGAGAGCAGGGATTGCCTGCTGGAAATGACGCGGGCGCTGATGCGGGGCGCGAAGCGGGCGGCCGAGGAGGCGGAAAAAGGTGAGGCGTGCACCAAGGAGCTGAAGGAGCTGGCGGGGATATTGCAGACGCTGGCGGGGCTGGAGAAGGAGCTGGGCGGCGGGACCGCGGTGCAGACGGTGCAGGTGCTGATGGGAGAGGGGGTACGGGAGCTGAGCGAGTAAGCGCGGAGAGAGAAGAGAGACAAGGGGGAGAGAACATGGGGGATATATACATCGGGACGCCGAACGCAAAGCAGGACGAATTTCTGCGGTGCAAAAAGAAGTACGTCGCTTTCGGCGGGGCACGGGGCGGCGGGAAAAGCTGGGCGGTGCGGTGCAAGGCCAAGCTGCTGGCGCAGCGGTATCCGGGGATACGGATGCTGCTGGTGCGGCGGACCATGCCGGAGATCGAGGCAAACCATTTGGAGACGCTGCGGCTGGAGCTGGCGGGTACGGCCGTATACCGGGCGGAGGAGAGACGGTTCGTGTTCGGGAACGGGAGCGTATTGCAGTTCGGGTACTGCGCCTGCGACCGGGACGTGGATCGCTATCAGGGCGCGGAGTACGACGTGATCTTTTTCGACGAGGCCACGCAGCTGAAGGAGCAGTGGATGCGGAAGCTGGCGGCGTGCGTGCGCGGCGTGAACGGATTTCCCAAGCGCATTTACTACACGTGCAACCCGGGCGGGCCGGGGCATGGGTATATCAAGCGGCTGTTTATCGACCGGCGGTATGAGCCGGGGGAGAACGGGGGCGAGTACGCGTTCATACCGGCGCGGGTGACGGACAACGGGGCGCTGCTGGCGCGGCAGCCGGAGTATATACGGCAGCTGGAGGCGCTGCCGCCGAAGCTGCGGGCGGCGTGGCTGGAGGGGCGGTGGGACGTGCTGGCGGGACAGGTGTTTCAGGAGTTCACGGACGACCCGGCGCACTACGCGGACCGGCGGTGGACGCATGTGATCCGGCCCTTTGACATCCCGCGGGAGTGGAACGTGTACAGAAGCTACGACTTCGGGTACGCCAAGCCCTTTTCCTGCGGCTGGTGGGCGGTGGACTTCGACGGGTGCGTGTACCGGATATTGGAGCTGTACGGCTGCACGGGAACGCCGGACGAAGGCGTGCTGTGGACGCCGGAGCGGCAGTTCGCGGAGATACGGCGGATGGAGGACGAGCACCCGTATCTGCGGGGACGGACCATACGGGGGGTGGCGGACCCGGCCATCTGGGACGCCAGCCGGGGCGAGAGTATTTATGAGACGGCGCTGAAGCACCGGCTGTTTTTTGAGAAGGGGGACAACCGGCGGATACCGGGGTGGATGCAGCTGCACTACCGGATGAGCTTTGACGGAGAGGGGTACCCCATGCTGTATGTGTTCGAAAACTGCCGGGCGTTCATACGGACGGTACCGGGGCTGTCGTACAGCACCACGGCGCCGGAGGATGTGGACACGGGACAGGAGGACCACGCGGCGGATGAGAGCCGGTATTTCTGCATGATGCGGCCCATCGCGCCCCGGGAGAGGACGGAGATACGGCGGGAGCCGTGAGAAACCGGGGGAGGGGCGCGGCCCCTCCCCCGGTCCAAATTTCGCAGATGACGAAAATGTGTAAAATTTCCATAAAAAGGCTGGACAAATTATGCAGCCGTGCTATAATCTGACTATCCGCAGGAGTACTCCTGCTTTGGCGTTTTAAGCTTGTTAAAACGAAGCATCCTGCGGAAATCTAAAAAACCCGGGGTAAGAAAAATGAAAAAGATATTGGCAACCATTTTGGCGCTGGTCATGGCGCTGGGACTGTGCAGCGTGAGCTGGGCGGATTGTACTGCCGAGGGCTGCGAGCATAAGGCGGCAATCGGAACGACACACTATGATACGCTGGCGGCGGCCGTCACCGCCGCTCAGCCGGGTGATACCATTATGCTGATCGGCAATGAAACTGGCGTAGACACCATAGTGGTGACAAAGGATATCCATATCGAATTCGGCGCTTATACTGTTACAGGTAAGCCAGGCGCTCAGGTTTTGTGCGTTAAAAACGCGAAGGTCACTTTGAACGGCACCACAGGCGGTATCAATGGCGGTTCCGGCGGTGATAATGTGGCGGTGGTTGCGGCCGAGAATGGTGAAGTTACTATCAACGGCGGCATCTATACTGTTGGCGGTGATGCAAAAGGCTTAGGAAATTCCACCGTTTATGCAAATGGTACTGGCGCAACAGTGATCATCAATGGCGGTACGTTTTCCTCTGAAAAGGCTTATAACGGCAAATATTATGTGCTGAATCAAAACAACAATGCACCTGGTGGCATTAAAGTAAATGGCGGTAATTTTGTAAACTACAATCCCTGCAAAGGCGATGACGCAAATGGCGGCAATTTCGCACCTAACGCGGTTGTGGCCAGTACCGGTACGGAGGAAAATGTCAAGTATCACGTTGGCAATGACTTCATTGTGGAGGCTGCCAAGGAAACCAAGGACATTACCGTGGTGCAGGGTACGTCCATCTCTGGTCTGCCCAATGATACCAAAGTGACAAATGGTACCGACAGTGCAATAACGGTCAACGGGAACACTGTGACCGCTGGCACTTCCTACACCGTTCCTGCCCGTTACTACTACCACCCCAGCACGACCACTACCCCCGATACCACCAAGGGATCTCCCAAGACCTTTGACGCGGGCGTGGGTATCTACGCGGTGACAGCAGTGCTGTCCGTGACCGGCATGGCGTGGACCGCTAAAAAGCGTCACTAAGAGCAAATAAAAAAGAAAGCCCGTAAGGGCTTTCTTTTTTTGCGCTTTTTTTGGTGGGAAGGCTGGGACAAAAAATTTGGGGGTGTTGCACGTTTGCGGGCAACTTTCGGGCTGGGCGGGGGCAGGGACAGAACATGAAAGGGAGGTGCTCGGATGGAGCAGGAGACAAGGACCGCGCGGGACGCCGGTGCTCCGGTGAAGATCGGGGCGGAGGCGGTACGGGCCGCGGCGGAGGTGCTGCGGCGCTATCGCGCGGGCAAGCAAAATCTGGACAGGCGCATCATCGACAACGAGCAGTTCTGGAAGCTGCGGCACTGGGAGCAGATGGAGAAGGCGGGCGAGGGCGGCAATCCGGAGGACGTGCGGCCGGCCAGCGGCTGGCTGGTGAACTGCATCCTCAGCAAGCACGCGGACGCCATGGACTGCTATCCGGAGCCGACGGTGCTACCCCGGGAGCCGGGAGACCGGCAGGAGGCAGAGACGCTGAGCCGTATCCTGCCGGTGCTGCTGAAAAACGACCGGTTCAGGCGGACGTATTCCAAGGCGTGGTGGGACAAGCTGAAGTCCGGGTGCGCCGTGTACGGCGTGTTCTGGGACAACGAAAAGCTGCACGGGCTGGGCGACGTGAGCATCCGCAGCATGGACGTGCTGAACCTGTTTTGGGAGCCGGGGGTCACGGACATACAGGAGTCGGAGCACTTTTTCTGCACGGAGCTGGTGCCCAACAACCATCTGGTGCGGAGGTGGCCGGAGTTGGAGGGGAAGCTGGGGCGCGGCGGCGCGCAGGTGAGCCGGTATCTGTTCGACGACAAGGTGGACACGTCGGAGCAGTCGCTGGTGGTGGACTGGTACTACCACATGGAGCGTGAGGGACGACAGGTGCTGCAGTACTGCAAGTTCGTGGGGGAGAATGTGCTGTATGCCACGGAGAACGACCCGGAGATGGCGGCGCGGGGCTGGTACGACCACGGGAAGTACCCGTTCGTGTTCGACACGCTGTTTCCCGAGGAGGGGACGCCCTGCGGGTATGGGTATGTGGATCTGTGCAAGTCGGCGCAGAAGCAGATCGACCTGATGAACCAGGCTATTCTGAAAAACACGTTGGCGGCGGCGACACCGCGGTTTTTCATCCGGGCGGACGGCGCGGTGAACGAGAACGAGTATGCCGACTGGACGAGGCCCTTCGTACACACCAACGGAAACCTGGGTGCGGACTCCATCGCGCCGATCCGGGTGCCGGCGCTGGACAGCGTGTATGTGGCGGTCTTGCAGAACAAGATCGCGGAGATGAAGGAGACGGCGGGCAACCGGGACGTGATGAGCGGCGGCACCGCCGGCGGCGTGACGGCGGCCACGGCTATTGCGGCTTTGCAGGAGGCGGGCGGCAAGCTGTCGCGGAACATGATCGACGACGGGTATGAGGCGTTTTCACAGGTAGTGACGCTGTGCATTGAGCTGATCCGGCAGTTTTACGACGTGCCGCGGCAGTTCCGGCTGCTGGGCCGGGACGGCGGGGCGTTCGTCGCCTACGGCAACGGGGGCCTGCGGCCCAGGGCGCTGCTGACCGGGGGCTATCGCGTGCCGGAGTTCGACCTGGAGGTGATGGCACAGGACGAGACGCCGTACCAGACCATGGAGTACAACCAGTTGGCCCTGCAGCTGTTTCAGATGGGGTTCTTCCGCAGCGATATGGCAGAGCAGGCGCTGCGGTGCCTGGAGCTGATGCAGTTCCGCAGCAAGGACACGCTGGCGGAGGTCATCCGACAGGGACAGAAGGAGACGGACCAGAAGGCGTGGCTGACGGAGGCGCTGCGGCGGGCGGTGACGCTGCTGGACAAGAGCCAGGGGACCCATCTGGCGGAGGCGCTGGAGCGAGAGCTGGAGAAGCGGGAGAGCAGCGGCGGAAAGGCGGCGGCGCCCCGAAGCAGTGACGCGGTGACGCGGCAGCGGCAGGCCACGCGGCAGGCGGTACGGCCCAGATGATACGGGCCAGCTGCGGCGGCGCGCACCTTACGGTGCGGGGCCACGCCGGGTACGGGGAGTATGGGAAGGACATCGTATGCGCGGCGGCGTCCGCGCTGGTGTACGCGCTGGCGGGGAGATTGCGGGAGACAGGGCGGCTGGAACGGTTCCAAAGCGCGCCGGGATACGCGGAGATCGCGGGGACAGGGGACTGTGCCCGGGAGTTCGCGTTGGTGCGATGCGGGCTGGCGCTGCTGGCGCGGCAATACCCTGACAGGGTGGAGATCGGGTCGTGACCTACCACGGGGAGGAGAGTTCGGATGGACGAGCTGGAAAAGACGGCGCAGGAGACTGCGGAGGAGACGGGCGGAATGGCTCCCGACGCCGGGGAGCAGCAGGTACCTGACGGGGAACAGGGGGTACCCGGCGGGGAAGAGGACTTCGAGACGCTGATACGCGGCCGGTACAAGGGGGAATTCGACGCACGGGTGCGGCGGATACTGGACGGACGGCTGCGGGGACTGCGGCAGGAGAACGAGAGGCTGCGGGAGATGGCGGCCGCGGCGGAGACGGCGCGGCAGCGAGAGCAGGAGGCGCAGCTGCGGGCCGCGATGGAATTCGCGGTGATCCGGGCGCGGCAGCAGATGGCCCAGGCCATCGCCAGCGGCGGCAGCCGCGTGGCGGAGAACGGCGGACGGCGCAGGAGCGTCAGCCGCTGGGATCCCAAGGGTCTCAGCGGGGCGGAGCTGGCGGCGATACGGAAGAGAGTACAGGATGGAGAGAAGATCAGATTTTAGAAAGGGAGAGAAAACATGGAGATGAATTTGCAGATGTTTGCGGAGAACACCCAGACCACGGCGGGCCTGAGCGCGGAGATGAAGACCTACTATGGCATGGAGCTGCTGGAGAACGCCAAACCGCAGCTGGTGCACAACCAGTTCGCGGCCACGAAGGGTCTGCCTGCCGGCGGCGGCAAGACCGTGGAGTGGCGTAAGTTCGGCGCCTTTGACAAGGCGCTGAAGCCTCTGACCGAGGGCGTGACGCCCGACGGCAGCGGTATCTCCGTCAGCTACATCACCAAGGAGCTGGCGCAGTACGGCGACTACACCACCGTGTCGGATATGCTGGATCTGACGGCCATCGACGACGTGGTGCTGGAGATCACTGACCGCCACGGCAGCAACATGGGCCTGACGCTGGACACCGTGACCCGAAACGAGATCCAGCAGGGCAAGCAGGTGATCTACGCGCCCAAGATCGGCAGCGACGGCACCAAGACCGACGTGACCAGCCGCATGACGCTGGACAAGGACTGCCGCATGACCAGCGAGCTGGTGGCCAAGGCGGCGACCCAGCTGAAGAAGATGAACGCGCCCACCTTTGACGGCAAGTATGTGTGCATCATCCACCCCAGCGTGGCCTTTGACCTGCGCCAGGACGAGGCGTGGATCGCCGCCCACCAGTATGCCGGGGCCACGGAGCTGTTCTCCGGCGAGATCGGTGAGCTGCATGGCGTGCGCTTCGTGGAGACCACGGAGGCGAAGATCTATCGCGGTGAGGACCTGGCCGCCGACAGCCGCACGCTGAAGGTGAACGGCAACGTTATGGCCAGCACCGACGTGACCTTCAACGGCGGTACTGTGGCTGCCGGCGCGCTGGCGGGCCGCTATGTGGTGCTGGGCGGCACCCGCTGCCAGGTGGTGAGCAACACCGACGCGAAGCTGGTGCTGGACAAGACCGTCACCGTGGGCGACAAGGAGGTCATCTACCCCGGCGAAGGCGGCAAGCAGGGCTGCGCCGTGTACGGCTGCCTGTTCCTGGGCAAGGGCGCCTATGGCGTGGTGGACCTGAGCGAGGGCACGGAGGTCATCGTGAAGCCCCGCGGCAGCTCCGGTACCGCCGACCCGCTGGACCAGCGCTCCAGCGTGGGCTGGAAGGGCGTACACGCCGCGGCTATCCTGTACGACGAGTACATGGTGCGCGTGGAGTGCGGCAGCAGCTATTCGGACGAGGACAAGGCGAACTGACGGAGCGTGGAGCAGGGGCGGACGGGTCGTCCGCCTCTGCGGGAAATGCCGCCGTCAGCGCGGCCACGCCGCGATGACGGGATGTCGAGGCCACCGCCCCCTGCGGAACGCGGGCGGACGGCGGGGCGAGGTCTTACATGAGGAAAGGAGAAGGGCGAGATGAAGGAGAAAATGACAACGGTGCTGCTGCCCAGGGGCAGAAAGCAGGAGGAGAACTTTGTCATCGTGTCCGTCAACGGACGCAGCTGGAAGATCATGCGCGGCGTGGAGGTGCGTGTGCCGGTGTGCGTGGCGGAGGTGCTGGAAAACGCCGCCATGATGGCGGAGGCGGCCCGGCGCTATGTGGACGAGAGAGCGTCCTGAGGTGACGGCCATGGCAAGGACGACGGCAAAACAGGTGCTGGACCGGGTGGACGCGCTGCTGCCCAATGGGTATGCGCGCGCGGAGAAGCTGCGGTGGCTGGCCCAGGCGGAGGGCTTTGTGCGGCGGGAGCTGTGCCGGGAGACGGGGGAACTGCCGGTGCTGACCGAGGAGACGGAGCTGACGGCGGCGCCGCCCTTTGACGAGCTGTACCGGCACTATGTGGAGGCGCAGGTGCACTATGCCAACGGGGAGACGGCGCGGTACAACAGCGCGGCGGGCCTGTGGAACAACGCGTTTCTGACCTATCGGGACTACCGGGCCAGGACGGCGGCGCCGGAGGGCAGCGCGTCGGCGCTGCGGCTGTGCTGAAAGGGGGCGGCGGAGATGTATTTTCCCAAGCTGAAGGCGGCGGCGCAGCAGCGGGCAGGCGTGGAGCAGTTTGGGGGACTGGATCGCCGTCCGGGCAGCGGCGCGGGGAGTCTGGAGCAGATGGAGAACCTGTGGAGCAGCGGGTATCCGGCGCTGGAGACGCGGCCCCTGCGGCGGACGGTGACGCAGCTGACAAAGCCCAACGGCATGACGGAGAAGGACGGATTGTTCTGGGTGGACGGCACGGCGCTGTATGTGAACGGCGCGAAAACGGGGTTGGTGCTGACGGACAGCCGGAAGCAGCTGGTGAGCATGGGGGCGTATCTGCTGATCTTTCCGGACAAGAAGTACATCAATACCCAGGATCTGACGGACTTCGGAAGCATGGAGAACGTGCGGGCCACCACGGGGGAGGTGACGTTCACCCTGTGCGACGGGACGGGGGAGAGCCTGGGCAGCTATGCGGCGGGCACGGAGGCGCCCCAGGAGCCCCGGACGGGGGATCTGTGGCTGGACACGGAGCGATCGGAGAGCGTGATGCGGCGGTATGACGGCAGCGCGTGGACGGCGCTGACGGAGGTGTACACAAAGATCGCCGCTGTGGGCGTGGGACTGGGCTTCCGCGCCGGGGACGGCGTGACGGTGGCAGGCTGCGGCGCGGCGGAGCTGAACGGCCTGCACGTATTGCAGGCGGCGGAGGACGACTGGGTGCTGGTGCCGGCGCTGTGCCGGACGCTGGACAGCCAGACGGCTGCGGTGACGGTGATGCGGCTGATGCCGGAGATGGACTTTGTGGTGGAGCAGGGCAACCGGCTGTGGGGGTGCAAATACGGCATCGTGGATGGACAGGCGGTGAACGAGATATACGCCTGCGCGCTGGGGGATTTCCGCAACTGGAACAGCTTTGCGGGGCTGAGCACCGACAGCTACGCCGCCGCCAGAGGCTCGGACGGACCCTTTACCGGGGCGGCGGCCTGCATGGGCGGCGTGATGTTCTTCAAGGAGAACTGCATGGAGCGTATCTATCCGGCGGCGGGTGGCGGGCACCAGATCGTGACGGTGCCGTGCAGCGGCGTGCGGAAGGGCGCGGAGAGGACCGTGGCCGTGGCGGACGGTGTGGTGTACTATCTGGGGAACGACGGGGTGTACGCCTTTGACGGAAGTATGCCGGTGTGCGTATCCCGGGCGCTGGGCGACAAGCGGTATACCGGCGGCGTGGCCGGCGGGGAAAGCGGCCGGTACTGGCTGTCCGCCGTGGACGCGGCGGGAGAGACGGAGCTGCTGGTGTACGACACGCAGAAGCGGCTGTGGCACCGACAGGACGATACGGCGGCGGTGGCCTTCGCCCGGTGGAACGGGGAGATGACAGTACTGTGCAGCGACGGACGGCTGCTGGATACAAGCGGTACATTGGGAACGGCGGAGACGGGGTTCTCCTGGAGCGCCGAAAGCGGCGACCTGGGACTGTACACGCCGGAGCACAAGTATCTCTCGCGGCTGGAGCTGCGGCTGAAGGCGGCGGCCGGGAGCACGGTGAAGGCGTACGTCTGCTATGACGGGGACAACGTCTGGGAACAGGTGGGCGGTGTCTCCGGCGAGGTGGGGCAGACCCGCGGCGCGGTGCTGCAGGTACGGCCCCGGCGGTGCGGACACCTGCGGCTGAAGCTGGCCGGGGACGGACCGTGCCGGGTGTACAGCGCGGCAGCGGTGTATGAGAAGGGAAGTGACGGGCCATGAGCGTGCTTGCCCTGCCGATGGCACCGGCGGGATCGGTGCAGGAGCAGGTGACGCAGCAGTATGCGTATCTGGTGCAGATGGCCCAGCAGCTCAACCTGGCGCTGGGACAGCTGGAGGCGCTGGGCGGCGGGGCCGGAGAGGCCTCCGCCCGGCGGCAGGCCAACGGACGCTTGGGCACGGCGGCATCGGAGACGGCGGACGGGCAGTATGAGACGCTGCGGAGCATGATCCTGAAGACGGCGGACCAGGTACAGAAGACCACGGCGGCATTGACGGCGAAGCTGGAGGAGGAATATGTGGCGAGCTCGGACTTCGGCAGCTATGTGGCGAAGCTCAGCGCCCAGCTGGAGGCGGCACCGGAGGCGGTGACGCAGTATTACAGCTTTTTCTCCGACCTGCAGGCCAACGTGGAGAAGGTGGACGCGGCCTTCGCGCACTATAAGCTGGACACGGAAGGGTATATCCGCACGGGTATCGTGTACTACGACGGGGCCGCGCCGGTGTATGGCGTGGCTGTGGGACAGGACCTGACATGCAGAGAGGTGGACGGCGAAAAGGTGGTGGAGCAGAACAACTTTCGCGCGGTGTTCACCGCCACGCGGCTGTCCTTCTGGCAGGACGCCACGGAGGTGGCCTATGTGTCCAACAACCGGCTGTACATCACGAACATCACGGTGCTGGGCGGTATCGATGTAGGGCAGTGGAGCATGGAGGCGGCGGAGGGCGGACTGGCCTTCCGGTGGATCGGAGGGTGAGTGTGTGAGCTATACGGCGTTGGACAGCATCCAGTGGGGCGGCGTGCCGAAGATCGGCGTCAGCTTCGGCTATGACAGCCGGCGCAGCGGCAGCACGATGCAGTACAGGATATATGTGACCGTGGCGCCGCTGACAGGGGCATCGTATTTTGGGTACCCTATCTATCTGTCGGTGACGGTGGACGGCGGAAGTGTGTGCAGCGGGCATACGCTGAAGGCGGCATCGCCCAGCCGGTGGAGCAGCGCGATCGAGTACGACAGCGGCTGGGTAACAGCGGCAGGAGCGGTGGGCACCGCGCCGCTGGGGATACGGCTGTACAGCGGCTCCGGGTCTGCCAGAGACGACAGCTACGGCTATGCGCTGCCGGTGGAGCGCGTGGAGGACATTGGAGATTTCTCGCTGACGGCGGGGGATGCGGTGATCGGACAGACGGGGACGCTGACGCTGACGCGGCCCGGGTATGGGTACAGCTTTACGTTCAGCTATGTGCTGGGGGCGGCCTCCGGAACGCTGAGCAGCGGCGCGCTGCGGACGGTGAGCAGCAGCGCGGGGCGCGTGGTGTATCAGTGGACGGTGCCGGAGTCGTTGGCCGAGGAGCTGCCGGAGACAACGCACGGCACCGGGACGGTGACGGTGAAGGTGTACAGCGGCGGTACGCCGGTGGGGAGCCTGAGCGCGGCGTTCACGGCCTATGTGCCGGAGACCATGCGGCCCACGGCGGCGCTGACCACGGAGGTGGTAAACGACGGTACGGCAGCGGAGAGCTGGGGGCTGTGTGTGCAGGGCGTCAGCCGGATACGGTACGCGGCGACGGCGGCGGCACAGGGCGGCGCGTCCGTGCGGTCGGTGCAGTTCCGCTTTGCGGGGCAGGAGCTGACCGGCACGACCGGGACGACGGCGGTCATCGGCATCAGCGGGACGCTGCGGCCCACGGTCACGGTGACGGACAGCCGGGGACGGTCAGTGACCGTGACAGGCGAGGCGGTGACGGTGGCGGCGTACTATCCGCCGGCCATCACGGCGTCCATGGCGGCGCGGTGCGCCGCGGACGGCACAGAGAAGGACGACGGGGCGTATCTGAAGGTGAAGTGCGCGGCACAGTGCGCCGATGTGCAGGGGCACAATACGGTGGTCCTGCGGGCGCGCTTCCGACCTATGGGCGGCGCGTGGAACGGCTATGTGACATTGTTGCCGGGGGCAGAGCAGCTGCTGGGCGGCGGGCTGGACGGCGGGACCTCCTATGAGGTGGAGCTGAGCGCGGAGGACACGGTGGGGAACGTGCGGGTGGTGCGGTATACGGCGGCCACCAGCCGGGTGACGCTGCATCTGCGCGCCGGCGGAATGGGCGCGGCCTTCGGCAAATACGCGGAGCAGGAGGCGTTGGAGTGCGTGTGGCCGGCGGTGTTTTACGGGGATGTGGCGGTATCCGGTGCGCTGACGGTGAACGGACAGACAGTGGAGGCGATGCTGTTTCCGGTGGGCAGCGTGCGCCTGACAGACAGCCCTGCGGCGCCGGAGACACCGGTAGGCGCAGCGTGGGAGAGCGTGGAGACAGGCATCGCCGGCGTGTATGGCTGGCGGCGCACGACATGACGAGGAGGAGAGAGGCATGGCATCGACGTATACGATGGTGGCGTACGGTTCACAGGGCAGCGCGGTGCGGCAGCTGCAGAATGAATTGAACAAGCGGGGGTATAGTCTGGACCAGGATGGTATCTTCGGCAAGAAGACGAGAGCCGCGGTACGGGACTATCAGAAGAAGAACGGACTGACGATGGTGGACGGCATTGCCGGTGACGAGACGTGGGGGAGCCTGCTGTCCGCGCCTACGGCGGCGGAGCAGGCGGCGCAGGCCGCCGCAGCAGCAGAGGCGGTGGAACCCAGGGCGGAGGTCACGGCGGGCACGGCGCGGCGTCTGCAGGAGCTGGAGAGGGGCTATACGCCGTCGGACGAGGTGACGGCGGCACAGGCCTACCGGGACAGCGTGGCGGCGTTGGAGCCGGAGGCGTACCGGTCCCGGTTCGAGGAGCGTTTGCAGGCGCTGTATGACCAGATCGCGGGGCGTGAGGCCTTCGACTACGATCCGGAGGAGGACGAGTCGTACCAGCGGTACGCCAGACTGTATGCCGCCCGCGGCGCGGCGGCCATGGAGGACACGCTGGGCAAGGCGGCGGCGCTGACTGGCGGGTATGCCTCCAGCTACGCCCAGAGCGCGGGGCAGCAGGCGTACAACGGCTATTTGCAGGAGCTGGCAGCGCTGGTGCCGGAGCTGCGGCAGGCGGCGCTGGCGGAGTATCAGCAGGAGGGCAAGGCTTTGCAGAACCAGTATAGTATGCTGGACGCGCAGGAAAAGGCGGACTATGACCGCTGGCAGGAGGCGCGTGGTGACTGGCAGAAGCAGCTGGAGGCGGCTCAGGCGGCGTATGAGGACGCGGGCAGCCGGGATCAGAGACTGTATCAGGCGCTGCTGGCACATTTTTCCGACAAAGCGGAGCAGGAGAGGAAACTTTCCGCCTCCGGCGTCCGTCTTACAGATAGTGGAGATACCGGCAGCAGGGGCGAGAGCCTGAGCTCTACGGCGGCGGAGAGCCTGCAGCGGGCCGTGGGGAACTATCTGAAGCGGGGCAACGGCGATCTGGCCCAGGCGCTGGCGGCGCAGTATACGGCCCGCATGACACCGGCGCAGCGGCAGCGGTTCGAGAAGCTGCTGGGCCAGTACGGCATGACGCTGGCATAAGGGGCGGATAGGGGAAAAGTGCTTGCAATCAGGGGCGCTGTATGGTATCATATCAAAGTATATTGCAACGCGGCGGACACGCCGCAGCGGCTCGAGAGGAAGAGAGGAGCCGCGGGAAGGAGCAGCAATGGAGAAGATGAAGAAGCACTTTTTACGCCGAATGGCGCTTGTGATGGCGCTGCTGACGCTGGGCTCTGCCGTGCTGGTGGGCTGCGGCGAGCAGAAGGAACCGGAACCGGACCCCAAGGATGAGGTCATCGTGGAGCCGGAGCCCATCCAGCTGCCGGACGGCGTCAGCTTCGATGAGAAGAAGTACCCGGACGTGTTCGGGTTCATCCAGATTCCCAACGCCACCCAGTGCGCCATCAGCAAGGGCCACTATCTGGCGCAGAGTCCCAAGTCCACTAAGAGCAGCACCGGGTATGACGACGATTACTACCTGCAGCGCGATTTGGACGGCAAGACCAACAAGGCCGGCTCGCTGTACATCCAGGCGTACTACAACAAGTCTGACCTCAGCGACCCCATGACGGTGATCTACGGCCACAACATGGCCAACCGGACCATGTTCGGCGGTTTGCAGAGCTACGGCGAGACGCTGAAGTTCGATGACAACGCCGTGATGTACATCTATCAGCCGGGCCGTCAGCTGACCTATAAGTTCTTCGCATGCATCCCCTATGATACCAGCCACATCCTGTACTACCACGACTTCAAGGACGAGAAGGTGTTTAACGCATTCTTTGAGGCGCTGGGCAAGGCGGCCAGCGATCCCAAGTACAAGAGCGACACCAACCAGAACGCCTTTTACAGTGCCGAGGGCTGCGTGAACGTGGACAAGACCAACCTGCCCCAGGCGGGCGACAAGGTGGTGGTGCTGTCCGTGTGCAAGAACGGCGACGATCATCACCGCTATCTGCTGATGGCAAAGCTGGTGGAGGACTCCGCCGCGCCCATCACCATGACCCGCGGTGAGGCCGAGGCTGCCGGTATCCCGGCGGACCGCATCCAGGACAAGGCAGCGGCAGACGCCGCGGCCGCTGCCGCGAATGTCTCCGCGGTGGAGGATGCTGCCGCCAATAAGACCGACACTGCCAGCAAGACGGATACGGCCAAGACGGAGCACAAGGGCTGAGTCGGACCTGAAAAACAAAAACCTCCCGGACCGTGGCGGTCCGGGAGGTTTTTCGATGTATTTTCAGAGAGCGCCGCCGTCGGTCTGCGTCAGCAGATCGGCCAGGGAGACACTGTCCAGATAGTCGTTGATGATGGCGTCCAGCTTTTCCCACATGGGGAGCGTGGTGCAGTGACCGGCGCGGGGGCAGGTGTTTTCGTCGCCCTCCAGGCAGGTGACGGGGGCCAGAGAACCCTCGGTGAGGCGGAGGATCTGGCCCACAGAGTAGTTAGCGGCGGGGCGGTTCAGGCGGTAGCCGCCGCCCTTGCCACGAAGGCCGTCCACCAGGCCGGCCTTGGACAGCACGGAAATGATGCTCTCCAGATATTTTTCAGAGATGCCCTGCCGTTCGGCAATGGCGGGCAGGGGGAGATAGGCGGCGCCGTCGTCCTGAGCCAGCTCCAGCATGACCCGGAGGGCGTAACGGCCTTTGGTAGATACGAGCATGGGAAGACCTCCCTTATGTTAGTAAACATAGTATATCACTATGTTTATGCGATTGCAAGGGGAAAACGCTCACATATAGTGGTACTTATTCCGCTTGAGCACCAGAAAGACGCCGGAGATGATAAAGGCAAAGATCTCGGCGGCGGTGATGGCCCACCAGATACCGTCCACGCCCAGAAGTATGGGCAGGACGACGACGGAGCCGGCTTGGAACACAAGCGTCCGCAGGAAGGAGATGGCAGCGGAGACGGCACCGTTGTTCAGGGCGGTGAAGAAGCCGGAGGCGAAGATGTTGAAGCCTGCCAGTAGGAACGACCAGCAGAACAGCCGGAAGGCATGGGTGGTCAGAGCGTAGAGGCTGGCATCGTAGCCCACAAACAGCCGGGACAAGGGGGCGGCCAGTACACGGGCCAGGACCGTCAGGGTCACGCCGCCGATGGCCATCAGCAGGGCGCTTTTCCGCAGGAGGTTTTTCAGCTCACTGTGGTGCTGCGCGCCGTAGTGGAAGCTGACCACCGGCGCGCTGCCGATGGAGTAGCCGATGAAGATGGCTACGAAGATGAACTGGACGTACATCAGAACGCCGTAGGCGGAGACGCCGTCCTCGCCGATCAGGCGCATGAGCTGGAAATTGTAGAGCATACCTACCAGGGAGGAGGAGATGTTGCTCATCAGCTCGGAGGAGCCGTTGCCGCAGGATTGGAGAATGGGGCGCAGACGCAGGGCGGCGGGCCGCAGGCGCAGCAGGCTGGTGTTGGGCCGCAGGAAGTAGATCAGGGGCAGTACGCCGCCCACACACTGGCTCAGGCCGGTGGCGATGGCCGCGCCGGCCACGCCCCAGTTACAAACAGCGATGAAGAGCGCGTCCAGCACCATGTTGGTGATGCCGGCGGCCACGGTGACGAAAAGGCCCAGGCGGGGCTTTTCGGCGGCGATGAAGAAGCTCTGGAACACATTTTGCAGCATGAAGGCGAAGGTGAAGCCGGTGACGATGCGGCCATAGAGAATGCAGTCGGCCATCATGGCGTCAGACGCGCCCAGCAGACGGGACACGGCGGGCATGGTGAGGATGCCCACGGCGGACAGCACTGCGCCCAACAGCAGTGTGAACAGTACCAGCATGGAGAAGGTGCGGTGGGCTTCGTCCTGCTTGCCCTCGCCCAGCAGCTTGGACACCAGGGCGGTGCCGCCGGTGCCGATCATGAAGCCCATGCCGCCCAGGATCATCACGAAGGGCATGACCAGGTTTACGGCGGCAAAGGGTGTTTTACCCACGAAATTGGAGACGAACAGACCGTCCACCACGCCGTAGATGGACGTGAAGACCATCATGCAGATAGACGGAAGCGTGAAGCGCAGCAGCTTGCCATACGTGAAATGATCGGAGAGACGTATGAGCTTGGACATAAAAACCTCCTGTCGAAAAAAGTAGCTCCATCATAAAGATGGAGCTAAATCATCCCGCCGAAGGCGGAGTTTGAACTTGGTGACCCGTACCGGATTCGAACCGATGTTAAAGGCGTGAGAGGCCTCTGTCTTAACCACTTGACCAACGGGCCGTATAGAAAATCACCGGCGGTAGGGTCGGTGATTTGCTATTACTGGTACACCTTCAGGGACTCGAACCCTGGACACCCTGATTAAGAGTCAGGTGCTCTACCAACTGAGCTA
>CDZH01030042.1_pt1 | contig 19209 bp, 20 predicted proteins | sample 557721 | NCBI WGS metagenome assembly CDZH01 (sample SAMEA3182062, study PRJEB8094) | gut metagenome | biome: human; feature: gut; material: Stool; isolation source: human stools | place: Canada | collected 2013-01-14
GAAGGCGAGTTCCCTAAGTATGGTAATGATGATGACAGAGCAGATAATATCGGTGTATGGCTGCTTCATGAGTTCCTTACAGACATCAAGAAGAGACACACATACCGTAATTCAGAGCCTACAACATCTATCCTTACAATCACATCTAACGTAGTATATGGTAAGTTCACAGGTAACCTTCCAGATGGTAGACGTGCTTGGACACCATTTGCTCCAGGTGCTAACCCAAGCTACGGTGCTGAGACATCAGGACTTCTTGCATCTCTGAACTCAGTTGCTAAGATTCCTTATGAGTGGTCTTTGGATGGTATCTCAAATACTCAGACAATGAACCCATCTGCACTTGGCCATGATGAGGCTGAGAGAGCTGAGAAGCTTGTAAGCGCTATGGATGGTTACTTCGATCAGGGCGCTCACCACTTGAACGTAAACGTATTCGGTAAGGATAAGCTCCTGGATGCTATGGAGAACCCAGATAAGCCAGAGTACGCTAACTTCACAATCCGTGTATCTGGATACGCTGTTAAGTTTATCTCTCTTACACGTGAGCAGCAGCTCGATGTTATCAACAGAACATTCCATGACTCACTTTAATTAGAAGTTTGTCAAAAATGTTTTTGATAGATAAGTAATTCACTGGAGTCCCGGAGATACTATCTCCGGGACTTTTTATAAAAATAAAATTGTTAGAGGTGGAACATGCCGGAGAAGAAACAGATTTTAGGTTATATTCATTCAACAGAAAGCTTTGGAGCCGTAGATGGACCAGGTATCCGATTTGTAGTATTTTTGCAGGGCTGTAAGATGCGTTGTAAGTACTGTCATAACCCGGAGACGTGGAATCTGGTAACCGATTACACAAAGCTCTATGCTGATACAACGGATGATAAAGAACGAGAAGAACTCGAAAAGAAAATTGAAGAGAACACAAAACTGCTACTAGATAAAGGCGTCAAGGTTGAAGCGAGAACTCCGGAAGATCTGCTCAAGCAGGCACTTCGTTATAAGCCGTATTGGAAGGGCGACGGAGGAATAACCGTCAGCGGAGGCGAAGCACTTCTGCAGATGGACTTTTTGATCGAATTCTTCAAGCTTGCAAAAGCACAGGGGATTCACACAACGATTGATACAGCGGGCAATCCATTTACGAGAGAGGAGCCTTTCTTCTCGAAGTTCAATGAACTGATGGCACTCACTGATTTGTTCCTGCTTGATATCAAGCAGATTGAGGACGACAAACACCGGGAGCTGACAGGGTTCTCGAATAAGAATATATTAGACTTGGCACAGTATCTCTCCGATCAGGGAAAGCATATGTGGATTCGACATGTCCTTGTGCCGGGCATAACAACCGACGAAGCAGATCTGAAGAAGACGGCTGAGTTTATCAGGACTTTGAAGACGGTTGACCGGGTGGAGGTATTGCCATACCATAAGCTTGGAATTCAGGAGTGGGAGCGCCTTGGAATCCCTTATAAGCTGGAAGGAATCGATCCTCCAACGGACGAACAGCAAAAAATTGCAAGAGAGATTCTGGATGCAAAGTAAGAGTTGCACATAAGGGTCGCAAAAACAATATAAAAAAACAAATGAGACTGCGCAATATTCAGGAATATGAGTATTGCGTAGTTTTTTTGATATAGTTGATATAGGAAAAGATTATAACAAACAATCATTTTTATGTATGGCTGTCTGTATTGACATAACAGAGGAAGCACGTTATAATCTGAAACCATGAAAGGGAAATAAATAAAATATCAGATAGGAAAAGTAGGGTATAAAACCTGCGAGGGAAAGGAAGTACGTCTATGGCAATCATCCAGATACAAGATGTAACCAAAAAATTTCAGACAAAAGACGGCGAGATTGACGCGTTGAAGCATGTGACGCTCGACATCGAAGCCGGAGACATATATGGAATTATCGGTATGTCCGGTGCAGGAAAGAGTACACTCGTACGATGCATCAACCATATCGAAGTTCCGACTGAGGGAACAGTGATCGTGCAGGATAAGGATCTGAGCAAGCTTTCCGAGAAAGAGCTGCGCAAGCAGCGAGAACATATCGGCATGATCTTCCAGCATTTCAATCTGCTGATGCAGAAGTCCGTATTGGAGAATGTATGCTTCCCATTGTTCATTCAGTCGAAGTCGAAGGCAGAGGCAAAGAAGAAAGCGTATGAGCTTCTGGATATCGTAGGTCTGAAGGATCGTGCCAAAGCGTATCCATCCCAGTTATCCGGCGGACAGAAACAGCGTGTGGCAATCGCAAGAGCCTTAGCTTCTGATCCCCAGATCCTTCTGTGCGATGAGGCAACGAGTGCGTTAGACCCGCAGACAACATCTTCAATTCTCGCATTGCTGAAAGATATCAACAAACGGTTTGGCATTACGATCGTCGTAATCACACATCAGATGGCAGTTGTCCGGGAGATCTGTAACCGGGTAGCAATCATGAAGGATGGACAGGTGGTTGAGAACGGAAGTACCGTGGAGATCTTCAATCATCCAAAGTCAGAGGTGGCAAGAGATCTGCTCAGAAAGGATGATGGTGGAGATACCACCGGTGACGATCAGCAGACAGCAAACCAGATTCAGGACGGAACGAAGATACGAATCGTATTTACAGAGAACTCCGCATTTGAACCGGTCATTGCAAATATGATCTTGACATTTAAGGAGCCGATCAACATCCTGAAGGCAGCAACCAAGAATGTCGGCGGCGTGGCAAAGGGAGAGATGATATTGGAGATTCCGAATGGTTCCACGAATGTGAAAGCAATGGAACAGTATCTGATCGACCGGGGACTTGAGCTAGAAGAGTTGTCGGAGACAAAGACAGGAGGTGCGTTCTAATGTGGACAGAACAGGTTCGTTCCATGATTGGAACAGGTATTCTAGAGACGTTATACATGACAGTTGTTTCAACTGTATTTGGATATTTGTTTGGACTGCCGATGGGAATTCTCCTCTGTATCACAGATAAAGAGGGATTGAAGCCAAACAAGGTGATATATAAGATTCTGGATGTGATCGCGAATATTGTACGAAGCATACCGTTTTTGATCTTATTGATTCTGTTGATTCCATTTACAAGACTGTTGCTTGGAAAAAGTTATGGATCGACTGCAACAATTGTCCCACTAACAGCAGCAGCGATTCCGTTTATCGCAAGAATGGTGGAGTCTTCACTGAAGGAAGTCGATTACGGCGTTATCGAAGCAGCAAAAGCAATGGGCGCAAGCAACAGCAGAATCATCTTCAAGGTATTGCTTGTTGAGGCAAGAACTTCCCTGATCACAGGTGCGACGATTGCAATCGGAACGATCCTTGGATATTCCGCAATGGCAGGTGCAGTCGGCGGTGGCGGACTTGGAGATATCGCAGTCCGTTACGGATATTACCGGTATCAGACAGACATCATGCTTGTTACGGTGGCGTTGCTGATCGTGATCGTACAGGTATTCCAGTCGGTTGGCATGTTCGTTGCAAACCGTCTGGATCGCAGAAAATAATTTGCAATATATGCGGGTATCGGAATGTGCACACCGGAACCTGCTTATATATAAAGTAATGGATCATTTTATAAAAGTTTTCAATGATTACAAAAACAGGAAAGAGAGGACATGAATTATGAAGAAATCAATTAAGAAATTACTCGCACTGACACTGACAGGTGCATTTTTGGTAGGAGCACTCACAGGCTGCGGAAAGAGCGGCGAGGACGATAAGACAATCACAGTTGCAGCATCTGCAACACCACACGCTGAGATTCTGGAGTATGCAAAGGATAAGCTTAAGGAGCAGGGCTATGATCTGCAAGTGACTGTCTTTGATGACTATGTAAAGCCAAACGAAGTGGTAGAAAGCGGAGACTTCGATGCCAACTACTTCCAGCATGTACCATATCTGGAAAGCTTCAATGAGGAGAAGGGCACACACCTTGCAGTTGCAGGTAAGATCCACTATGAGCCATTCGGTATCTATCCGGGAACAAAGAAGAGCTTGGATGAGATCGCAGACGGCGATTCTATCGCAGTACCAAACGATACAACAAACGAGGCAAGAGCATTGCTTCTTCTGCAGGATAATGGCATCATCACATTGAAGGATGGCGCAGGTATCAACGCAACTGTCAACGATATCGCTGAGAATCCACATAATGTAAAGATTGTTGAGCTTGAGGCTGCACAGGTAGCCAGAGTTGTCGATGAGACAGCATTTGTCGTATTGAATGGTAACTATGCACTTGCTGCCGGTTTCTCTGTAGGAAAGGATGCCCTTGCTTACGAGAAGAGTGATTCCGAAGCTGCCAAGACATATGTAAATGTAATTGCAGTAAAGGAAGGAAACGAGGACAGCGCAAAGATCAAGGCACTGGTAGATGTATTGAAGTCTGACGATGTGAAGAAGTACATCAACGATACTTACGATGGAGCGGTTCTTCCTTACGAGGAGTAATCGGATTGAGTGGAACCAATAAGAATTTGTTATATACAAAATAAAAACATATAAACCACAGATAAACGCTTTGCTGTATGGGATGTATTCCATATGGCAGGGCGTTTTGTCGCTGCAGGAAGGTATAAATGATTATATGGAGAGAATATAAAATCTGTTATGAACACATGGAAATTGCTGAAAACAAAAAATCTAAAGTAAATGTCTTTAATAAATAGAAAAAATAGAGAGAATTATCAATTTAACTCTTGTTTTTTTCGAGAAATGTCTATAAAATAGAAAACAGACGGTTTAAATGCATAATTGATACGATGCAAATAAATGTGAAAGGTATAAGGTAGCTGAAATGAAGAAATACAAGGATATGAGTAAAGACGAGTTATTGACATTAAAAGCCGCTCTTATGGAGGAATACAAGGAAGAACAGGCAAAGGGCCTCAGCCTCAATATGGCAAGAGGAAAGCCTGGATTCGCCCAGTTAGCACTTTCCATGCAGATGTTAGATGAGATTAATAGCAAATCTGATATGCGTACCTTGCTTGGAAATGATACAAGAAACTATGGAGATCTGGATGGTATCGGAGAGTGTCGTCAGCTTATGGCAGACATGATGGAAGTCAAGAAGGAGAACATCATCGTATATGGTAACTCCAGTCTGAACGTTATGTACGATACAGTTTCCCGTTCGATGACACACGGTGTCAATGGTTCGACTCCTTGGTGCAAGTTGGATAAGGTCAAGTTCCTCTGCCCGGTACCTGGATATGACAGACATTTTAAGATCACAGAGTTTTTTGGCATTGAGATGATCAACATCCCGATGAATTCCGATGGACCGGATATGGATCTGGTTGAGAAATACGTAAATAACGATGCCGCAGTGAAGGGTATCTGGTGTGTGCCGAAATATTCAAATCCAACCGGAATCGTATATTCCGATGAGGTGGTAAGAAGATTTGCAGCATTAAAGCCGGCAGCCGAAGACTTCCGTATCTTCTGGGATAATGCATACTGCATCCATCATCTGTATAAGGATCAGCAGGCAGAAATCCCGAATATCTTAGAGGAGTGTGCGAAGGCCGGGAAACCGGATATGGCATATATGTTTGCTTCGACATCAAAGATCACATTCCCTGGTTCCGGTGTTTCTGCAATCGCAACTTCTACAACAAATGTAGAATTTATCAAGCAGCAGTTAACCGTACAGACAATCGGTCATGATAAGATCAATCAGCTCCGTCATACAAGATTCTTCAAGAATATTGATGGACTGAAGGCACATATGGAGAAGCATGCAGATATCTTACGTCCAAAGTTCGAGGCAGTTTTAAATGCGTTTGATCAGGAGCTTACAGGACTGGAGATTGGTTCGTGGGTAAAGCCACTCGGTGGATATTTCATTTCTTTTGATGCACTCGAGGGCTGTGCGAAGAAGATCGTTGCAATGTGTAAGGATGCAGGCGTGGTACTGACAGGCGCCGGTGCAACCTATCCGTATGGTAAAGATCCAAAAGACAGCAATATCCGTATTGCTCCATCGTTCCCATCTGTGGAAGAGATGGAAGCAGCATCGAAGATTTTCATACTTTGCGTGAAGCTTGCAAGTATTGATAAGTATCTGGAAGCATAAGTTTGGCTGTGCTGTAATTAAATAGAAGATGTTCAAATCCCGGTGTGAAAGCACCGGGATTTTTTGTAAAATGCCGGAATGAAATAATTTAATAACTGACATACTAATTTCAGAATGCTGAATCCAAAATACGAGAATGATCAGACATTTGATACACCAGAAATTATAGAAGTAATTCTCGTTTTTTTGATTCGTGAATAAATGGAGGAATTTGTATGAAGGATCGAATCGAGACATTGAAGGAATATTTGAAGCGTCTTGGAGGTGGAGAACCGCTGGAAGCAGTAAGAAAAGATTTTGTGGAAGTATTTAGGGATGTTGATCCTGCGGAGATCATGAAGGCGGAACAGGAGATGCTCGCGGAGGGAACACCACTTTTGGAGGTTCAGAAGCTGTGTGATGTACATGCCGCACTCTTCCATGGAAAGACGCGGGAGGAACAGATTGCGAATGCGGAAAGGGCAGTGCATGCGTCGGTGTTGCGGGAAGAACGGGAATCAAAGACGCGGGAACTGGCGCAGACCAAAGGGCATCCGCTGTGGCTGTTTGCAAATGAGAATGGGGCTCTTGCTATGCTGTTAGAGCAGGCAGAGGAGAAGATCAAGGATGGCAGTGCGAATAAGAAGACGTTGGAATCGTTGCGTGGTATCTCCATTCACTATGCCAAGAAGGGAGATCTTCTGTACCCGGTTTTGAATGTGCGGTATGGGATATCCGGACCGGCAAGTGTGATGTGGACGGTTGACGATGAGATCCGGGATGAAATCTCATTTCTTGCGAAGATGAATGATAAGGAACCCGAATGGCAGGAGCGGTTTGCAACGGTAGTAGCACGGGCACAGGAAATGATCTACAAAGAGGCAAATATTTTGTTCCCAAACTGTGCGGCAAATTTCACGGAGGAAGAGTGGATAGGTATCTACCATGACCAGAAGGATTATGCATTCTGTTTCGGCGTGGAGCCGGAGATCTGGCAGAAGGCAGAGGACAATCAATATGTGCCGGAGACGTCGCTCACAGAGACGGAAATCCGCATGCCGGGCGGACATCTGACGATTACACAGCTGGTTGCACTTCTGAATACGATTCCGATGGAGATCACATTTGTGGATGTGGACAATATCAATCGATTCTTCAATGAAGGACCGAAGGATTTCAAACGTCCCGGAATGGCAATCGACCGGGAAGTATTCTCCTGTCACCCGCCGAAGATTGAAGCAACCGTGCGAAGAATTATTGGGGAATTCCGTGCAGGGGCATTGGACGAAGTGCCAATCTGGATGGATAAAAACGGAAAATGTATGCTTGTCAGATACATGGCGGTACGCGATAAAGCGGGGAAGTATCTCGGCACGCTGGAGCTCGTGCAGGATATGGGATTTGCAAAGGAGCATTTTCAGCCGGAAAAGCGGCAGGAGGAGATATGGTAAGCGGAGAAATGGCAGATACAGAGAGTAAGATCTCCCGGAAGTTATATTCCGGGAGATTTTTGCATGAGCGAATGAGTGTGGTTATATTCGTAGATGGACTTTTTCCTGCAGATATGGTAATTTAGGGATAAGTTTAGAATAGATATAGCCATTCGTAAAATGGTACAGCGTATAACAGAGAAAAACATAATACAGGAAATTGAAAGACTGACGGTGTGAGGCAGACAAATGAATAAAATCGAAGAATATTACAATAAATTCAATGAGGAAAAAAGACTAAATTCCAGACATGGGCAGATCGAGTATCGCATCACGATGAAATATATTCATGATTATCTGGATGTGCGGATGCAGGAGTTGAAGGTTGCAAACCGGGAAGATATCAGGATTCTCGATATCGGTGCCGGAACCGGACGTTACAGCGTGGCACTCTGTGAGGAAGGCTATGATGTGACAGCTGTAGAGCTGGTAAAGCATAATTTGGGAATATTGAAGCAGAAAAACAGCAACGTGCATGCGATGCAGGGAAATGCGCTGCATCTGAAGAAGCTGGAAGATAATACCTTTGATCTGACACTTCTCTTCGGACCGATGTATCATTTGATGACGAAGGAGGAGAAGATTCAGGCACTCTCCGAAGCGAAGCGTGTAACGAAACCAGGCGGAATTATATTGGTCGCCTATGTAATGAATGAGTATGCCGTGGTCGTATATGGGATTCAGGAGAATCATCTGGAGGAAAGTGTGAAGAATGGAACATTGGATGCGTCATATCATACGGTACCTGCGGCGGATAGTCTGTATGCATTTGAACGGATTGAGGATATCGACGGCTACAACGAAGCGGTTGGATTAATGCGGGAGAAGATTTTATCACCAGATGGACCAGCCAATTATATCCGTCCGTTTGTGAATCAGTTAAGTGAGGAGAGCTATGAGCTTTTCGTGGCGTATCAGTTGAAGGTGTGTGAGCGACCGGACCTGATCGGTGCAGGAGCACATACGGTGGATATACTTCGTAAGGAATTGTGATGAACAGGATGCGTGTGTGCATTGGATAGGATGAATCGGAACAAATATATGCCTGGTATAATGAAGTACAGTGATGTGTGTAGATTATCAGGCGATTACATAATGATGTAAGATATAAGGAGAAGATAAAACATGGAACAAGGAAGCTTGCCGGAGCGCTATCTGTCGCGTTCGGTGATTAAACATATACGAAGATTGAATCCGAAGCTTTCGGTATCGGCAGCAGTTGGAAACGATTATGCGAACCTGCATGGAAGCGTAAGTGCAGATGGTATCGGTGATACGCCGTGGATCGCGTGGGTGAAAGCGATGAATAATTTTGCGTGCTCCGGTGGACAGGTCGAGGGTGCACGTCTTACGATGCTCCTGCCGGGAAATGTAAAGGAATCATGGATCAAAGGCTATATGGCAGATTTCAATTCCTATGCAGAAGCAAAGGGCATACAGATCTTAGGCGGTCACACACAGGTGTCTGAAGTATTTGCGCGGGCGCAGTTTGTTGTGACAATGCTTGGAACAGCAGGCGATTACTGTGCAAATAAAAAGAAGATCAAGCCGGGCTATGATATCGTCATGGTCGGACAGGCGGGCCTGATGGGCGCAGATATAATCCTAAAGGAAAAGCGGGAAGAACTGCATACGCGGTTCCCGGATTTCTATCTGGATATGGCAAGCGTCAAGGAAGATGCGTATAGCATTGCGGACGTGGCACGGAAGATTGCAGATTCCGGCATGGATGTCTGTTATATGCATGATGGCTCATCGGGTGGTGTCTATGGTGCCCTGTGGCAGATGGGCGTCTGGATGGATAAGGGCTTTGAGGTACAACATGTGGATATTCCAATCCGACAGGAGACAATTGAAATCTGCGAGTTCTTCAATATCAATCCGTACCTGCTGGATGCAACCGGGTGTCTGTTTGCAGTCGTGGAAGATGGAAAGATGCTGGTGGAATATCTGGCAGAGCAGGAAATGGAAGCCGCCGTGATTGGTGTTGTGACAGAGAAAAAAGAGAAGCTGATCGTGGTAAATGAGCTGGAACACCGGTGCCTGTCTCCGGTGAATGGGGATGAGATACATAAAGTGTTGTGAATGAGAACAAGTGGATTTACAAATGAGTAACAAAAGAGGAAAACAATTAAATAAATATGTACCGGACTATGTGTTATATGATCTGGAGACAACCGGAATCTCTGCGAATTACGATGAAGTAATTGAAATATCAGCCGTGAAGGTGCGCGGCGGTAAAATCATCGATGAATTCAGCACACTTGTTAATCCGGGACGAACGATTCCGTATGGCGCGAGCGCGGTCAATCACATCTATGATGAGATGGTGGCAGATGCACCGGAGTTTGAAGAAGTGTTACCGTTGTTCCTTGCATTTATCGAAAATGATATTCTGGTTGGACATAATATTGCGACGTTTGATATGAAGTTTCTGTATCGGGACTTTGAGAAATATATGGGATTGATACTTCCAAATGATTTTGTGGATACATTGCGCCTTGCAAAAATCGTATTCCCGGATTGGAAGCATCGGAGACTGGGTGATCTTGCGAACTATTATGGCATCTCTACGGTGGGTGCACACCGCGCATTGACAGATTGTAAGATGAACCAGAAAGTATTTGAATTACTTGGAAAAGAGTTGTCTGGGGAAGGAACGATGGATGTACGGCAGAATGTCAAGACCTGTCCGAAATGTGGAATGATGATGGTAAAACGAAAAGGAAAATTCGGCGAGTTCTGGGGGTGCAAGGGATTTCCGGACTGTCGGTATACGGAGAATATCTAAGGTGCGGATAAGGGGAAACAGCAAGTTGCTTTTATCATAAGCGGTTGTCTGTTAAGATAGCATCATGGAGGTGAATGGGATGGAAACAAAAAATGTGATTTTGGAACTTCGCACGAAGCAGGGATTATCGCAGGATGAATTAGCCGAGAAAATCATGGTGACAAGACAGGCAGTATCGCGCTGGGAGAATGGCGAAACCGTGCCGAATACGGATACGTTAAAGTTGCTGTCGAAAGTATTTGATGTCTCAATCAATACACTGCTTGGACAACCGAGAAGATTGATCTGTCAGTGCTGTGGCATGCCGCTCGAAGATGAGATTATTGGGCATGACCGGGATGGGACAATGAATGAATCGTATTGCAAATGGTGCTATGCAGATGGCATGTATACATACAGTAATATGGATGATCTGATCGATGTTGCAGTCAAGCATATGGTGACGGATGAATTCTCGGAGGAACAGGCACGGGAATATATGAAGGATCTGCTCCCGAAGTTAGACTACTGGAAGCGGTACGATGAACTGAGCGATGGCGGACAGTTCGATGAATTCAAACATCAGTTGATAAAAGAGATTAACGATCTTCACATCGAAGGATTGCCAAAGGTAGACAAGCTGAATGCACTCGTCGGTCAGTATGTGAATCTGGCGTATCCACTTCCGAGTGGGGAGACAGTAAAATTCTTAGATGACAAAAAAACCTATCTTGGCAATCAGTTGGAATGTGAGTTTGGCGGAGACCGGTATTTCGGTGTGCTTGCAGGCATGGATTTCATTTTGGTGAGTACCTATGATGCGAGTGGCGAGAATCCGGAGCTGGTCGTATATAAGAAACGGTAATGATGAATAGTAGAGTTCGTGAAGAGCCGAGTGATCGGCTCTTTATTGCATTTCGTCTGAAAAAGATAGAATTACGATACAATCCGGTGTATAATTTAAAGATACATAAAATGTAGGAATATGTATGAACATGATACGGGGTAAAAGGCAGATTTCCATGCATCCGATATCAGAGAAGCGAATGAAGAATTAGGGAGGGATTTACAGATGAAGAAGAAATTACTGACTGTAATGATGGCTGTGATGATGGCATTTTCATTATCCGGCTGTGGCAATGACGTCATCGTGGATGTCGTGACGAACGATGTAGAAAGCGGAAGCAATCAGGCAGATACTTCTAACTCGGGAACGGCGCAGGGAGAACAGACAGCGTCGGCAGAAGTGGCAGAGACCAATCCGGCAGGACTTAAGACGATTCCGTTAGAGGATGTCAAGATTGGTGTGTTGTATATCGGCAGTGCATCAGATACATCGGGATATACGTATGCACACGAGCTTGGAATTCAGGGTATGGTTTCAAATCTTGGACTTAAGGAAGATCAGGTTGTGCGCAAGGAATCGATAGACGATGGCGATGATGTGGCGATCAAAAAAGCGTTGGATGAATGTATGGACGAAGGCTGCAACATTGTATTTACAACGAGCTGGGGTTACATGGAAGAGACCGCGGCCTATGCGGAGAAGTATCCGGATGTTTATTTTGCACACGGAACCGGATACATGAGCAATGGAAGCAATTTTACGAATTATTTCGGAAGAATCTATCAGGCGAGATATCTGTCCGGTCTGGTAGCAGGCATGAAGACAAAAAGTAATTTGATCGGGTATGTATCTGCGATGGGCAGCGACAACAGTGAGTGTACCGGAGGTATTGATGCATTTGCGATGGGTGTTGAGGAAGTCAATCCGGATGCAAAGGTGCTGGTGGCAGTGACGAACTCCTGGTTTTCTCCGGATGACGAGCAGGCGGCTTCCGATGCATTGATTGGCAAGGGCTGCGATGTGCTGGCGCAGCATGTAGATACGACAGCTCCGCAGACTGCATCCGAGGAAAACGGTACATGGGCGATCGGATATAATTCCGATATGAGTAAAGAGACGCCGGATGCGACGCTGACATCGGTTATCTGGAACTGGAGTGCGTATTACACTTCCTATATAAACAGTATCGTCAATGCGACATATGACGGTTCGAATTATTATGGCGGTATGGACGAAAGTCTGGTCGGACTGACAGGATTATCTTCTCTGTGCGAGGATGGAACACGGGAGAAAGTAAATGAGATGCAGCAGAAGATTTTGTCCGGAGAATTCGGCGTGTTTGACGGAGAAATCCTTACCAACGATGGAACCGTGATCGGAGAAGAGGGAAAGACATTGGATGATGCGACGATTACCGGTAAGATCAACTGGTATTATCACAATGTGGAAGTCGTAGATTGGAAATAGGGGGGATAGCCGTGAAAATATTTCGCAATTTGAAGCTGCAGTACAAGATGCTTATACTGGCTATCATTCCGGTACTCGTCATGGGTATTGTAGCGATTCTCATTAGTAATACAGTCGTGAAAAATAAACTGCTGGACGATGCCAAGCAGAAGCTGAAAGCGACATCGAATGCCGTGCTTGCGGCGTATGATCAGAATGCCGGAGATTATTTTGTAAATGCGACCGGGGATGTGTGGAAGGGTGCTTACAACGTATCGCTGTCTACGCCTTTTATCGATGATATTGCTGCAAAAACCGGGATTGAGGTTACATTCTTTTACAACGACACGCGACTTGTGACATCATTAAAGGATGCGGACGGGAAGCGGATCCTTGGTTCTAAGGCAGGCGATTTCCTTGTGGAAAATGTCCTGCAGGATGGCAATGAGGTGTTTACCAATCGTGTGCTGGTAGATGGTACTTTCTATTTTGGATATTATGTGCCGGTGCACCAGAATAACAGTGATGAGATCATCGGTATGGTTTTCGCCGGAATGCCGGTCAAGGAGATATATGCGAGCCTGAATCTGATTACCATGATTTTTACAGTAGCAATCCTTGTTATACTGGTAATCGCGGTCATCGGATGTCTGCTTGTTTCCAGAGGAATCGCAAAGAGTATCCGGAACAGTATGGACGTGGTAAAACAGATTTCGGAAGGCAATCTCAATGTTGAGATCGAGCAGAGTATGTTGGATAGAAAAGATGAGGCGGGAGCTTTGTCATGTAATACGCAGACGCTTATCGACAACTTATCTGCGATGATTGGCAAGATCAGCAACAATACCATGACCCTGAATGCATCTTCCGAGGAGATGAATGCGGCTGCCGGACAGGCAGGCAATGCGGTTGGAAATATCAACGATGATCTGCACAATATGCTGACCGGAGCTGTCGAGCAGACCGGCAACGCGCAGAATATCAAGAACAGTATTCACAATATGAATATTCATCTGGAAAAGACGCTCGGGGAAGTGGATCACCTTTCCGATGAGACAAAAGCGATGCTTGACGCCAGAAATGACGTGGATAAATCGTTGAACCAGCTCGATGCTTCCAACCAGGATGTTATGACCGAGGTTGAGAACATCCAGAAGCAGACGCAGCAGAATAATGAATCCGTGGAAAAAATCATTGCCGCAGTTAGTTACATCTCCGATATTGCAGATCAGACAAACCTTTTATCTCTGAATGCATCGATTGAAGCAGCCAGGGCGGGTGAAACCGGTAAAGGCTTTGCTGTAGTCGCAGAAGAGATTGGCAAGCTGGCAAACCAGAGTAATGAAGCATCGACGGAAATATCCGAGCTGGTGAATCTGTTAAGCTATAATTCCAGCCAGACAATGGATATTATGGACAGCGTACAGGATGCTATGAATGATCAGACGAAGAAGCTGGTTGAAACTGCCAATATATTCAAGCAGTTACAGGAGCATGTATCTCATGTCGCAGATGGTGTGGATGTCATTCGTGATGCAACCGTACAGTTAGGCAAAGAAACCGATGAAATCGGAAAAGATATCAAGAACTTAAGTGACATCGCACAGAGAAACGAGGATACGGTTAAGGGAACGATTTCCTTTAGCGATGAGGTGCTTGGCACAGTAAACAGTGTGACCGAGATGTCAACGGAAGTCAGCTCATCTGCCAATGATATGGCAGGCGTGGTGTCGCATTTCCGTATGTAAGAAACATGATTATAAATAGAAGAATGAAGAAGCGCTGGTTCGGAAACGAATCGGCGCTTTTTTGTTAGTGTAGAAAATGAAAATTGTATATAATTGACGAAATTGGGATTTATTTATGCACGTAGATTTGGTATAATTGAACATATGTTATTTTGTGATGAAAGAAGGGGTAGCATGTGCATTAATACTGAATTAGAAAAAGACAATTGGGATGCAACAAATAGTTGGAGTGGCTATAATTATCAAGGCAAAATAGCCTTGTTTGTGGTGTTAAAGAAAATAAATGAATTGATTTCTATGGGGAAAATGGATGAAATAGAGAAATATAGTGTAGAATTGGAATGGTTGGAAGATTTTTCAATATTGTATAAAGGTGATGATGGTGTTCAATACAAGACTATTCATCAGGTAAAAGCCAAAGATAAGCACAACATTACTGATTATGAAGATGCCTTGGTAAAACTATATTACAAGATTGTTAATTACAAAACTATCGAATATGCATATTTGCATGTGTGTAAGTCAATTAACTATATCGAAGATGAATGGAATGATAACATTAAGGGATTAGTACTTAATTGTAGACAGATAAAGGCGTTGCAAGATAGGATTATTTCTTATAAGAGCAGTCCGATGAAAAAAGAGGAAGTAGAAAAAATATATACACCAAGAAGAAAATCGGACATTAATAAATTGGTTAAAGAGTACAATGAAAAGTATTTTGCTAATAAGAAAATTACTATAAGTAATGTAGATGAGATTTTGGACAAGATATTATCAGATTTACAGTTACAAATAGAAATGAGTCAAAAAGATGTAAAGGATGAAGATATAAGGAAAATAGAATTGTATTCTTATCCTAGCGGTGACGTATACTGTAAATTAGATGAAATTAACGATTTGATTAAGGCAGAAATTGTTAACTACTGGAGAAATACTAGAGCTGAAGAATGGAAATGCGCGGATCAAGGTTTTTGTGAAATGATTTTTTTGTGTTTGCAAGGATTGATAGACAAGCATATTACGCAAAGACACATTCAGTATAGCAGAATTACTGAGCGTAGAATAGGATTTGAACTGATTACGGAAGTGCTTGACAGCGATGATTCTGTAAAAAGATGTGAAGAATATTATTTATACAATATTAAAAATAAATTACTAATGATGTGTGGCGAATATCATGATTATTGTATGGATGAATGGGATTCTGATGCAGAAAGAGAAGCATACTGTAAGAAGTGCGAAGTGAGTGCTTTTTATGAAAGTATTTCAAGAATGGATGAAGATAAAATTAGGGATTTAGTACATGCGATTAATCCGAATATTTTAAAGAAAATAGATAATTTGAATTGGGCTGAATACTGTGTTATGGATAGATATAAAAATCCCTTTTTTAAAGGATTACGTGATATAAATTCTACATTTGAAAAAGATAGAGATTATATCTCCTATGTGGGAAAAGATAAAAAATTGAATTTGTTAACAACGGTAGGAAATGATGGAAGTAAAAAAGCACTAATGCGGGTATGCGGAGAAATTGTAGCTAATCCTGTTTTAAATGAGATATTGATGGATGTTAATTGTATGATAAGTGAGGGATTAGAGGCAGATTCAATATATGAGATGGCAGGCGATTTTATGACGAAATTTAAGATTCAAGAGGAGAACATATATCATTGCAAGAATGTTAAGATGAAACCCTTAGAAAGAGCAATTGTAGATATAGATGGAGGAATGGAAGGATGATAAATGTCATTAAAGAAATAATGAATGATTGTGCATATGAAAATGTAGTTCAAACAGAAGTTGTTTATGACAAAATGAAGTATAGGGGTAAATGAGCTTTCGGGAAGCGTGGAGGACTATGAGGACTTCATGCAGGCACTTACGGAGGTTTCCCCGGTTCCCATTACCTATGAAGATATAGAAGGGGAAGCAAAGGGATATTTTCACACCACAGACCACCGGATTGCCATACAGGAGGGCATGAGCCAGAGCCAGACCGTAAAGACCGCTATCCATGAGGTGGTACACGCAAAGCTCCATGACTGGGAACGGAATCAGGATATAGATGCGGTCTTAGACAAAGACCGCAATACAAAGGAAGTGGAAGCAGAGAGTGTTGCCTATACGGTGTGCCAGCACTTTGGCATTGATACCTCGGACTATTCCTTTGGGTATATCGCCGGATGGAGCAGTGACCGGGATATGAAAGAACTGAAATCTTCCCTTGATACCATACGAAAAACCGCTTCGGAGCTGATCACAGGCATTGAGGACAGGTTAGCAGAGTTACAGAAGGACAGGGCAGTGGAGCAGGAACAGAATAAGGAGAGTATTCTTCTGATACAGAATGATGATGTGACACAATACAGCCTTGTGAGTGTTGTGGGCATGGACAGACAGGAGCTTATGGACGTTCTTTCAGCCATGAGTGAGGACAATAAGCTGAGTATTCAAGCATATCTGGAGAGTAAAGGGGCATGGACTACCGAGATTGCCAACGAAGATACAAAAGAATTTGGAGAATACCATCTTGATGTCCGCTACAATACCGATACAGAGGAGCTTGTGGATATGAAAGAACGAAAGGAAATCTATGATAAGTCTATGGAACCGATTGCCGCCGGAGATGTAGTGGTAAAATTCTCCGATTCGATGGGAAGCGAATGGGAGATTTCCAAAATCACAAATATGTCCTCGGACGAAGTCAGAAAGCTGCTTTATGATATGGCTCTGCTTAACGAGAATGAATGGGATGGAGATTATAATGCGTATCTGAAAGAACATGGGGCAGAAATGACTTTGATTAGTTCCAGTGCCGGACTGAATGAACACGCACCGCAGTTTTTTGATTTTGCATATGATGCAGATACAGGCGTGAGTGCATCAACGGAATTATCTGCCATACAGCAGGCAGAGAACCTTATCAACCGCATGGAGCATGGGGCAAAGGTCTTTACGGACGATGAGAGAAATCTGATTGTGAATTACAATTACAAGCTCGATGACATGGAAAAGACAAGAGAATTGGCGGAGAAACTTGCATACATGATAGAAAATCAGCCTGTCAATGAAGCGCTTACCGTCATAGATGCACAGGCGGAGATTGATGCACTTCCGGATGGCATGATAGGTCTTTCCGAGATGCACGAGTATGGTTATTCCTGAAATGAAATGCTGCCTTTAACAAAGGATAAGGCAACAGAGCTTTTGGGGAAGATGTGGCTGTGTATCAGCTCCATGAGGACGGTTCCGAAACGCTTATTGAAGATTTGGAAGAATTAAAGGAACATGAGGGCATTTTCGGTGTGGAAAAGGACGATTGGTGATTATTCCGTTTTTGATGCGGATTACAAGCTGATTGACGGTGGTGTGTATGATAATCCTGATATTTTCATTTATGCGGCGTTAAAGGACGTGCTAGAGGACTTTGGATTGTCAGAACAGGATAAGCGTATTCCGGTGGATTATGAGGAGCTTATGGAAAAAACAGAAGCGGTGGAGCGAGAACAGTTAAGCAAGCGTATCTGGGCGGAAGTGCCTGAAGCAGACAGTGTTGTTGCTGATTTCAAGGCAAAGACAGAGGAATTATTTAACGGAATCAACGGACAGACACAGGACGATATAGAGCAGACTGTATGGGCATATCTGCAATCCAAGATTGACGAGTATGAGATAGATGCTGAGCTTGTGGATGTGGTAGTGTCCGGAAGCAGATGCAGAGGACTGGAGAAAGCAGGCTCCGATCTGGATGTGGTTGTGGAGTATAAGGGCAGGGAGCATGAAGATACTCTGTTCAATGCCTTTAATGAGGACGGTCTTATGATTGGCGGCATAAAGGTTGACATCAATCCTATCACAGAGGGCAAGACAGGAACACTTGCAACTTATCTTCCGGGAGTGGAGAGCTATCTTGCAGAGAAACAGGCAATGCAGAAAGCGCCTGCTGTGGAAGCCATACCGGAGAAAACCGTTACCTTATCGGTTGCAGAATGCGGCGAATTTCATAGCCTGGGAGAGTTCCATGAGAATATCGCAGGCGTGGAGGAAGCAATCGCTGTCTGGAAAAGCATACCGCCGGAGCGCATGAACGGGATTCCGAGTATCGGAATCAACATACACACCGAGGGAACTGAGAGTTACGAGGACGTGGAAATGGATATTCTTTCCGGCAAGGTCATTGACCTGGAGGTCTTGGATTATGTACCGGACATAACAGACGATCCGAAAGCAATTGAGGTCATAGCAGAGCTGATTGATAAGTTACCGGACATTGAGGTGCGTGGTTCACTGGAGAAGTGGCAGGCGGCTATCCTTGCTTCGGAGATAGACCAGTTTTCCTACGATTATGACACTTATCAGTATCGGGATACGGTTGGGGACAGGGCGTGGAGATTGATGACAGCGAAGCGGTTCGGACTGTGAGAAGGGCAAAGGAGCTACTTGACAAGCTGGCAGAATACAAGCCGCTTGCAAAGATTGAGGAGCTTGAAGAACAGAATTACAACATGATTGATAATGTTCTGAATAACGGAGCCGAGAAAAAGGAACAGGAGCAGACCAAAGGCAGAATTTCCATTAAGGAGAAGCTGGCAGAGAATGCTCATGTGCCATAAAGTAACATACAAGAATTGATAGACAGCAACCCACTATTCCGTTATTATCTTACGCACACACTTTGTAACTTTTTCGTTAAGCCTATTGACTCTGATACTTCGGAAGAGATATAATATAGTTGCTACTTAGCTAACCTAAATAGCGAAACTAAAGAGAGGCGACGATATGAATAACAAATATGTCCAGCAATTCAAAAAAGGCTCTCTGGAAATGATACTC
>CDZH01021347.1_pt1 | contig 19189 bp, 20 predicted proteins | sample 557721 | NCBI WGS metagenome assembly CDZH01 (sample SAMEA3182062, study PRJEB8094) | gut metagenome | biome: human; feature: gut; material: Stool; isolation source: human stools | place: Canada | collected 2013-01-14
CTCTGGCACTGTCCACGCCGTCATTGATGGCGATAAGGCGAACGCCACGCTGACGCAGGATTTCCATAATCTGACCGACTTTCAGATAGTCACGACCCATGCGGCTCATGTCCTTGATACACAGGTACTCCACATTCCCGGCTTCCACCTCTTTCATCATTGCCAGAAATCCGGGACGGTCAAAGCAAGTACCACTAATGCCATCGTCCGTGAAATGGACAATGTTCGTAAACCCCTGCCGTGCGGCGAACTCCTCCAACATAGCCTTTTGATTGGAAATGGAATTGCTCTCACGCTGCTGGTCATCATCTTTGCCAAAGTCATCACGACTCAGTCGTTCGTACAGAGCTGTGATTTTCTCGTTTTTTCTCATCGCTTGCGCTCCTTTCTTCGATTTTAGGTTATGTGTTCTAAGAGACTTCTCAACCGCTTGATTAAGAAGTCTTTTAGAGCATACAACACCCGCCGCCTGCTTGAAAACCTTATATTGCCGCAGGGCAACACTTTCCGGGTTCTCATACTCCATTGCCCGGAACAGCAGATCCAACGGGGAGACATACTCGTCATCGTCCTCCTTCACTTCGGCATATTCCAGCACACGCATCACCATGGAAAAATTCTGCTCATATTCCGGCGCTTCCTGGAACAGCATGAGGATGATGGCCTGCAGAAGTGCTGTCTCGGACTTCGACCAGAACGGATCGGACTCGTGACTGCCCTTGGGCGTCGTTGCCTGGATCAGCGTGTTGACCAGCTTCAGCGCGTCCTTTTCATCCCGCAGATAGCGGAACGGGTTATAGCCGTCCGACTGCGACAGATCTACCAGATTCAGCACTCGGATGTCGTATCCCTGCCGTTTCAGATACCCTCCGGTGGCGGTCAGCACCTCCATCTTTGGGTCCGTGATCACATAGTTGCTGTTTGCTTCCAGAATGTTGGGCTTGACATAGCCGCGGGTTTTGGCGGCGCCGCTGCCGCCAATGACCAGCACATTCAGTGAGCGCCGGTGCTTGTGGGTATCCAGCCCCAGCCGCACATGGCGGGTGAGGATCTTGTTCTGCTTTTGACGGAACTGCGCGTTGAGCTGCCGGGGAGAGCCCCATGCGGCGGAGCCGTGTTCCTCTCCGTCCCGTGTTCTGCCCTGTCCGGAAGCATAGAGACACAGCCCCATGAGATATGCGCCGGTGCAGACGAGAATGGAGAACAGGCTCTTGTCTGTCCATTGGATCTGGAAGGGTTGTTCCAGCGCGGCAGTTAAGTTTGATAGCAGCTCCGGCAGACCGCCGCCAAGGGACTGGGCGATCAGCAGCGCCGCCCATATCACAGGGATATAGAGGAACAGCGCAAGTACCAGATCCGTTGTTTGGGATGCCTTTTTCAGCCGCATCACCTCCTGCATAAAAAATACGAGGCCGGCAGAGCATTCCACTCTGCCGGCCTTGCTGACGAAACGGCTTTCTTACTTTGTTCTGTCCGGTCGTACTTTTTGATGGACCTTTTCCTTGGCCGGGGCAGACTTCTGCTGCTGGTCCAGCTGCGCCTGATAGCCTTTCAGCCGTTCCAGAACCGAAGACCGCTCATTCGTCATCGTCCCGGCAGCCGTTTCCCTGCCGCTGGATGAGGTCGATCTGCCTTTGGTATCTGGCAAGTCTGTTCCCGACCGAGATTCTTTTTTTGGCGCCACCTCCTGCCGCTTGCCCACAGGCGGCGTTACAGGCGTTTCTTCCTGCCGGGGGCGTTCCTGTTCGCGCTGCGGCGCCTCCTGTCCCACACGGGCTTCCTGCTCCTTAGAGGGGGCATCCTGCCGCGCCTGCTCCGGCTGTCCGGTATAGCGGATGCGCTCAAAGATCATATTGGCGCGGTCGATCTCCGTTACCGGCATGATCACATCCACGACTTTTCCCTTGTTATCCGAATCACGGATGGCAGAGAACAGGATCTTCTGTTTTCCTGCCCGCTGCCTGAATTGCTGATACTGCTCCGGTGACATGGCGAACCGCCGCACATCGCGGGTCTCCTTCAGCATCTTTGCCAGATTGACTTTGCCGGAAATGGTCTTGTGTTTTTTCGCCAGCGCCATGGTGAGCGCCAGCACATTTTTAATGGCGGAGCCGCTCAGCCGGACAGCGACCTCGCTGCCGGAGAGCATCATGCGTACCAGCTGGTCCGCCGCTTCACCGCCTCCGATGTTCATGTTCCCGCACCTCCTTCTGGTGTTCTTCTGTTTTCTGGATGTCCTGCTCCATTACAGGCGTCTGCCGGCAGATCTCCCGGCAGAGCTTCAGCTTTTCCCGCTCTGCCCGGATCTTCCGATTCACCTCTGAGAGCTGTTCATACACTTCTGCCTTTTCTTTCTCCAGCACCTCCTGTGGAACGCCGCTGTCCTCCAGCAGCTTCACGGCTTTCATGTACTGCTCAAACTCCTGCTCCATGCCGGTGAGCCCTTCCTCGTATAACGCCCTGCTGGGTTCCAGCGCCTCCGCATCTGCCAGCGCCGCGTAGAGCGGCTGGCGTTTCTTCTTCCGCACATTGAGGAGGGTCCGCTGCTTTGTCAATCTGCCCAGCGTTTCCTCTGTGCGATGTTCGAATGCCGCCATATCAGCAGGCGTTGTGATGTTATTTTCCCGCAGGAACGCGAACTGCGCCTGATACCGTTCAAAGCGCATGACCGCCTGCCGCAGATGCGGCGTCATGCGGGGCGGGTACTGCCGCTTTTCGATCTTGCCCAGCAGATAGAGATAATGGACATAGAGGGCAAGAAAACCGCTGTATCTGGGATGCTTCCGGTACGGCTGATATGCCGGCCGCGCAGGCAAGACAGGCCGCAGTCCCGCTTCGATCTGTTCCAGGTTGCCCTGGATGGCAGCACGGATTCCGTCCTCTGTGAACAACGGATCTCGTCTGCCAGGGTACTGAAATCGCTCCTGCCCCCGTAGGCGGAAGCCGAGCCTGCCGCCATGATGGATCTCATACCCCTTATGCTCCATGAGCAGGAAGAAGTGGCCGAGGTCGTTGGCGTCCCGGATGGCATCCCGCAGATCTGCCTCCAGCAGGGAGCGGAAGGTGGGCTGCCCCCTGGACTGGCGCAGCCACTCAATGTAGCTGACCGACCTGGCAGGCGCGCCCTGCACGATGACGGACAATCCATGCTCCCGGCAGAGCCGGTCTGAAATGGCACGAATCTGCTGGTAGTAGCTTTGCTGCGTACTGTGATACTTTTCGCCGGTATCTGCATTCACCGAATTAAATACGATATGTGAATGGATATGATGCCGGTCTACATGGGTCCCAATCACAACCTCAAAGCCGTCCAAGTGTTCCTGCGCGAATGCTTTAGCAATTTCTAAAGCAAGTTCAGGTGTGATTTCACCAGGCTTGAACGATTGAATGATGTGATAGCATTGACGCTTATCCAATCGTCCGGTTTCCAGCTTTGTTTTCATCATCTCGCGGTACTCTCTCCCTGGATCGCAATTAAAATGTGCTGTTAAAATATGCCCATCCGTTTTGTCACCGTTCAGAACATAATCAATGGCTTCTTTTAAGCCGCCGTTACGGGGCAGGATTTTCGTAACAGCCATTACTTATTCGCTATCCGGAACATAAGTTCATATACCTGATCCAGAAGATAGAGTCCCCGTTTGGCATCCTCCGGCTTCGCAATTCCGGCATTGACGCTGCGGGCGATCTGGTTGATGTTGTTGCCGATATGATGTATTTCCGTCCGGAGCTCTTTAATTTCTTTTGTAGGGCGGGCTTTGACCGGTCGTCCCTCAATAAGCCGTACAAGATATGCCCGTTTTGTCAGCCTGCACTCTTTGGCCTGACAACACAGCAGCTGATACTGCTGTGTTGTCAGTACGATGTGCAGATGGTGTTCTTTCTTGTTCTCATCCACATTTTTCTCCTTCCTGCGGCGTATAGCCGCAAGTTTTTCCGCCAGCAGGCGGCATAGGGGACCGGGGTATCCTCGGCAAGCTGTGTAAATGTACATTTGCGCGATGCTTGCGCCAGCGCCGCCCACGGCGGCGTTGGCTGTTCCCCGCCGATGGCGGGGCGCTTTTTGAGAGGTAGGTTGATTCCAATACAGGCGGACACGGTCCGCACCTTTTCCAGAAAAAAGAAATGTCTGGCAGCAGCGCCAGACATCCGGTTTCGCAGGGTCCTTCCGCACAGGGTGTCAATGTAACACCCAAAATAGAAACGGCAGGGTGTCATCAAGACACCCTGCCCGTTCAAATATTGAATCAACGCTCGATCTCTTCCGTTTTCTGCCTGCTGTTTCGTGCAGTAGTTCGAGCTGCGTCGAAGGGAAGGACGAATCCTTCTACCTGTTGATAATAGCTCGTCTGTTCCTCTACAAAGAATGCCACAAGAGGCGCATAGCAAGTGCTGTTGCCACACAGCGCAGGCTCAGGCGGCGCACGCCAGTTCCTTCCGAATACGTTCCCGTGCCAGCTCCGCATAGGTGTCTGTGACTTCGATGCCGGTGGCGGTATAGCCCTCCTGCATAGCCGCCAGCACCGTGGTACCGCTGCCGGCAAAGGGGTCCAGAATATGCCCGCCCGGTTCCGTGATCTTCACAATGTCCCGCATCAGCTGCAGCGGCTTCTCCGTCAGATGGATGCGGCTCTGGGGATTGCCGTATTTGAACACCCCCGGCAGACACGGGACCGGACGGCTGATGGGCATATCGCCGTTGGAGCCCCAGACGATATACTCCGCCTGCTGACGGAAGCGCCCCTTCTGCGGGCGGCTGTTGCCCTTATCCCAAACTGCGGTGCCGCGCCAGATCCAACCGGCCCACTGGAGAGCGTCTGTCGCCGCGGGAAGCTGCCGCCAGTCGATAAACATACATACCGGCGCACCGCTCTTGCATACCTTTCGCGCTTCATACAACCACTCCGCCGCCCAGCGGGTCCAGGAGCGCTGGTCCTTGGCGTCCCCATCGAAAGGGGGCGGCGCATTCTCGCCCATACTGGAATACTTCCTGGCGGTGGATTTGTTTTTCTCCGCCTGGGTGCGTCCACCGGACGCATAGGGCGGATCGGTGATGACCGCGTCAAAGGTGTTGGGGGCAAAGGTCCCCAGCACCTTCAGGGCATCCCCCTGGAGGATGCTCCATTTCTGATTATCGCTCATGCTCATGCTTCTCCTTCTTTTTCGTTCGATTTTCGCGGGGCGGAGACAGCTCCGTTTCCACATATTCGCTGATGATTCCCAGTGCTTCCTCGTAGCTGTGGCACGCTCCGCCCATGATGCGGGTCTGCATTTCCTTTGCCTCTGCCGCCATGCCATTCTGCCGAAGAACTCTGGCGGCAATACCCATCAGATGGAAGATGTTGCCGTCCTGCCCCAGCAGAGGGCAGAGAGGGCGGGGGTTCTCCTGCCGGACGGAGTGAAACCCGCCCAGCCTGTTGGGAACATAGTCGGACAGCCATGTGCCGCCGAATGCGCCGTGGGTCTGCAAACGCCACATCGCCAGTTTCCCCATATCCACCTGAATGTTCTCGAAGGGGAACAGCAGATTGTTGAGTCCATCGTGCTGAAAAACCTTGACCGTCTCAAAGCGGCTGCCATTCTGCAGGATGCCGTCCTGCGTCAGCAGGTCATTGATGCCATCCAGCCACTCCTGCGCCTCTCCGCCGCAGCCCTGGAGCACCAGTCCCTCCTGATGCTCCATATCCCGCAGATCGTCCGCGGTGATCCTCTCAATTGGCATTTATCTCTCCTTTCTTTTGGGATGCCGTGCAGGCGGCGTCCGTCCAATGGTTTTCTGATCCGTTAACACGGGAATACCCAGCTCACCGGCTTTATAGATCTCCTGCCACATCCCATCCGTCCAGACCGGACCGTACACATTCATCTGCTGGCAGGATTCCAGCAGGCGCAGTCCCATCGCCCTGGCTTTCTTATCCTGAGCGGGATCGGTGGGATCTGCGACAGGCGGGAACAGCAGATGCGGACAGATAGGGATATTCCCCTCCGCAAACACCTCCTGCGCTTTCTGCCGCGCAAACTCTACATTGTTTGTCACATCGCCCCGCAGCGGAGCACAGATATAGACCAGCTTGGGGCCGCTCCGTTCCAGCTCCGGCGTGCGCTCCCGGAATGCGGACAGATACTGACCGACGGCATCCCGCAGAGCGGCATAGTCCGCGGCAGTGGGGTGATAGGCGTACCACTCCACTTTTCCGTAGTCATCCCACAGGTGGGGAATGACGCCGCTGCGGAAGTTGGGATTGTTCGGCACCTGCTTTTTACCCCAGACATCCTGAAAGCGCAGCAGCGTCCGGTCCACCACGCCCTCCGTGCGGTTGAGCACCGTGAGGCGGATGGCGTCATATTGGCTGGAGATATGGGTAGAGAGAAACTCCGCCCGTACACGCAGGTCCTTTCCGAGATCTCCCACGCACACACGCCCGAAAAATTGAGGCCGATCCACGAGATTGCTGTGTTCAAACAGCTTTCGCAGCTCCTGCTCATACACGGTCATCGCTCCACACCTCGTTTCTTTGGCGTTTTTGTTTTCATAGGACTTACTTCTTTTTGCAGAGGTTTCAAGGTCTCACGCCCGATGCCGCGGATCACGCTGCGGCTCTTGCCGCTCAGGACAAAGGTATCCCTTGTATCGTTGCGGACTTCCTCGCAGGGCAGGATCACGGCAGAACCGGTGATGCGGATATCCCCCTGCACCGTGCCATACACCTTGCAGTTGCCGGACAGGATGGGAGTCCCCATCGTATGGGGATCGTGAATGATCTGCGCGTTTCCGGAAGCCAGCGCTTTTCCGGTCATGGAGGCCCCGCGGAGATAGGCGTTGTCCTCGGCGTGGCTGTGGCCGCTCATCACGCTGCCTTTTGAAACATAGGCGTTGCCGCAGGCAATGGCGTCGCCCCGCAGACAGGCGTCCCGATCCACATAGGCGTCACCCGCTGCAATGGCGTCATCGAAGATCCATGCGCAGTCTCCCGGCTCCGCGGACAGGTTGCTTTCGCTTTCCACGAAGCCACCTATGTCGCCTGCGTGGATCTCGCCGCAGATATCCCGCAGCGCACGGATGCGGTGCAGGAACGGATATTCCTCATGGGCCATGTCTGTGATCTCATATTTCTGATTGCTGATGGTTCTCATCTCCTTTTCCTTTTTTATGCCGCTTTTGGGCACAGGGCATCTTCTTTTCGGAATGCCGCATCGATGTCGGAAAAGCGCTCCGTGCGGTTGAATTTCTCGGACACCTTTCCCGGCATGGCCTGCAGCTCCAGCATTTTCGCCCACAGCTCCGGATGGTGGTCATAAAGGTGCCGCAGCTCCTTCCGCTTGGCATTCGGGCAGAACCAGCAGCCGCCACGGTCTGTGAAAGCATAGACAGGTGAAAGCAGCCCTGCCGTTTGGCAGAGCTGCTTTGCATCCTCTTCGGTGTAGTGATATTTTTCCAGCAGGGACACCTGATCTCCCTGCAAGCGGCGCAAGCGCACCGGCTCATCGCTGGCGATGCCCACATACTGCACAGTATCCGGCGTCAGAGTCCTGTTATACCGGCGGATGGGACGGAGCTTACAGTCCCGCTGAACGTAGCAATGCCCGCACAGAGGGAATCCGCGCCGAAGTCCTTTTTTCGGACCGCGGGTAACTGTTCCTACAAACAAATCCAGATAGGTCTTATCCGAACGCAGCACACGGACCGGGATGCCCAACCGTTCCAGTCTGGGGAGCGCAGTCTCATAGATGAATGCCCGATGCTCCGGCACCTCGCCGGAGGTCCTTTTATCGAACATCACCTCACAGTAGACCGCTTCATCCAGCGGTTCCCCGTGCTCCAGCGCCAGCAGGATCGTGGCAAGGCTGTCTTTGCCGAAGGAGCAGGACGCGATATGCAGGGTGTTCTTCTTTTCTTTTGAAATCATGATCATCCTCTCTGATTCTGTTTTTGCTGGCAGTATTGTCAGCAGGTGGGGAGTCTGCTATAATAGCGCATATCATTTCCAGTCATTTTAGATATGAAGGAGACGAAATACGATGAATAAAACAGAACTGATCACCGCCATGGCGGAAGCCAGCGGCCTGACCAAGAAGGACTGTGACACCGCTCTGAATGCGTTTGTCGACACGCTGCAGACTGCGTTGAAGTCCGGTGACAAGGTACAGCTGCTGGGCTTTGGCACCTTCGAGGTGAAGGAGCGCGCCGCCCGCACCGGCAAGAATCCGGCCACTGGAGCCACCATTGAAATCCCCGCTTCCAAGGCGCCGGCTTTCAAGCCCGGCAAGGCGTTCAAGGATTCCGTGCAGTGATAACACGCCCGCGAGAGACGATCTCTCGCGGGCCTTTTCTGTTATCGGTGCGATACGCCCATGTCCTTGGCACGACAGGCACATTCCAGCACCTCTGTCATATCCGTGCGCTCCCAGGGCGCGTCCGCATGGGTGAAGTGACCGTAATTGCAGAACTTTTGGAACATAGGCTGATCCAGTCCCAGCGTTCCGATCATGCCGTCCGGTGTCAGGTTGAATACCGTGCGGACTGCCTGCTCCAGCACGTCATCGGAATAGATGCTGGTATGCTCCGTATCCACCGTCACCGCCACAGGCTGTGCCTTGCCGATGGCATAGGCAAGGCTGATGGTGCAGCGCTTGGCCAGTCCTGCCGCTACGATATTCTTGGCAATGTAACGGGCCATGTACGCGCCGCTGCGGTCCACCTTCGTTCCATCCTTGCCGGACAGCGCGCCGCCGCCATGAGGGGCGAGGCCGCCGTAGGTGTCCACCATCAGCTTGCGTCCGGTGAGTCCGGTGTCCGCTTCAAAACCGCCCTGGACAAATCGACCGGATGGATTGACCAGCACTTCGGTATATTCGTCCAGCGGAAGTTCCTGCATGGCGGGTCGGATCACATGGCACAGGATGTCCCGGCGCAGTTCCGGCAGGGGTAGTTCCTCCTCATGCTGGCAGGATACCACCACTGCGGCAACGCGGTACGGGACTCCAGAGCGGTATTCCACAGACACCTGCGCCTTGCCGTCCGGACGCAGGCCGGGGATGACACCCTGCCTGCGGGTATCGGTCAACAGGCGGGTCAGTCGATGGGCCAGCACCACAGGCAGAGGCAGCAGCTCCTTTGTTTCATCGCAGGCAAAACCGTACAGGATTCCCTGATCTCCTGCGCCGGTCTCCGTGCCGCCGCACACAGCTTCCGCAATGTCGGGACTCTGCTCATGGGTGATGACCTCCACCTCATAGTCGCTGCCGCCGTATCCGGCTTCCCGCACCGTTCTGCAAATAGTGGCAGGGATATCCGGAATCTTCGCTGCCGTGATCTCGCCTGCGGCGATGATCTTTCCGGCTGTGGCCATGACCTCGCAGGCAACGCGGGCAGCGGCGTCCTGCGTAAGACAGGCATCTACCACCGCGTCCGCGATGGTGTCGCAGAGCTTGTCGGGATGTCCCTCGGTGACTGACTCAGCGGTCAGAATGCAGTTATCTTTCATATTCATGTTTCTCCTTTTTCATCGGTTTCTTATGTGCCTCCGGCTGTTTCGGAACAGAGAGGATCATTTCGTTGCTGTATTTGTCCTTGTACTTTTCGATCTGCTGCTCCGTCAGCGAGGCAAAATCATCCTCTTTAAGACCGGCAACAAAAAATGTGCCGCAGACAATGTCATACGGCACACCGTGATCATCGGTCAGGGCGCGGTTCCACGGCAGGCCCAGCAGCTTGCCCTCGTCATTACAGACGAGCGCCACCGGGTCATCGAAGGGGTAAACTGCCTGAATGGTGCCGCCTACCAGTTCCTGCATGGCAGAAAGGGTGTGGTCGATCTCCTGCACCGCAGGCATTTCCATGGGGCGCACCACAAGGACTTTCATTTTTTCTGTGCTGATATGGGTTCCTCCTTCCCAAAAGAAAAGCGGCAGCGACAGATTCCTCTGCCGTTGCCGCAAATGGTGATTCTTATTCTTTTTTGGATGCCAGCGTCCGGGTCTTCAGCAGGGCATTCTCCAACGCCCGATGATCTTCATGCTCCGGCCACCATTGGGGACGCAGGAATCCCAGCGTCGCAGCCGCCCATTCATAATCGGCTCGTTCCAGAGCGCCGCGCATCAGTCCCTGCCGGAATTTCCGGTGCCGTTCCCGCACGGCCGGGTCCACGCTATCCCGGTCCAGATACAGTTCCAGAAAACCGCCGAGGACAGCGGCTTCCTCCATCGTGTAAAACATATCCGCACCCCTTTCACAAACAGGGGATATTGTAACACACGCGGCGGAAATTGCAAACAGGCTATTTCTTTCTGCTGCGGCAGAGCCATTACCGTTCCGGCTCTTCGCGTCGTTCCGATTTCTTATTCCTCGGCTTATCCAGCTTTCCGGAGAACACCTCGTCAACGGTCCTGTCCCACGCAGCCTGTAATGACTCCACCGGCAGGCCGTTGGCTTCAAAGCCTCGCTGGATCACGCGGTAATAATATGGGGACGGCAGTGCAGGCTGGCGGCAATACGGCTCTGCCATGATATAGACCATGACTGGGAGCTCAGCGCCAGCCGAGTCTTTAACAGTCACGGTTTCTTTCGTGTAGTGGCGGGGATACCCCTCATAGCGGTCCAGAGACTGTTCGCAGTTTGGCGTGAGCTTCCACACCAGTCCGTAGACAACGCTGCCTTTCCGGGGTGCCACCGTAGCAAAGCCGCTGCCGCGGAACCGCAGTTCGTAGTTTTCAAGCCTGACCGGTCCCACGATCTCGGCATCCGGACAGCGCTGCGCCATCTGCTCCAGATCAAGGTTGCTGCCGTAGGCAAAATACAGGTTTTCCTCCACGTCACACCTCCAGCATCGTCAGAGCGCCAAAGCGTTCCAGATGACGGAGCAGGGCTGCCGCCTGTGTCTCCGCATCGCCATCCGGCAGCGGACAGTCCATTCCCGTGGTGCGGATGACATTGTTCTGTACAAACCAGATGTAGGTCTCCACATCCGGGAACTCTGTGGGATCAAAGCTGAGATCCCGGAGCTGTTCCATGATCCCGGCTGCGGTTCCTTCGTACACGGTATCTTCAATTTGAATCTTCAAAGGCTTCACCTCTCCGTTTCTCTGGATTTTTTCTTCTTTTTGTTGACTGCATAGCTGTCCTTATCGAAACGCCATGCACGGTCACCGTCCAGATTTGCCAACAGGTGGTCACGGGTATGCTTGAATTCCTCGCCGTTGAGTCCCAGCCGCACCAACCAGACCCGGAAGGTGAACAGTTCATTGTCACTGTGGGTCTTGCGCATGACCGTGCTGCGCTGGGCGATAGCCTGGGCGGAGATAGCAAGGCACAGATTCACATAGGCGGCGACTTTTCCCGCGTGGAGCGTGGAATTGAAACAGCGCCATTCCACCGTTCCCCGGTAAAAGACCGAGTGCAGATTCAGCGCATAATAGCGGGTCCAGTTATAATGGTCTGCGCTGCCGTTATCTCCCTCATACCAGATATTCTCCAGCTGCGTCAGATCCCTTGTCTCATCCGATGAGAGCCTGCGTGCCTGCTTCAGCATGGGTTCCCGCACCTTCTGACACCAACGGGACGCCCGGCTTTCATTGACCTGCAGCGCTTTGAACAGGATATCCTCCTTGGAGTACATGATGCCGATGAGGTTTTTCAGACTCTGCCGGTTATGATTTGCTGCGTCCACATGGACATGGATGCCGCAGGAGCTGTTGGCCTTGGCTCCTGCGTGGCGTACCTGCCGGACACACTCCTGCAGCTTGGGCAGTTCCGCATAGGTGAGCTTTGGCGTTACCATCTCCACGCGGTATCTGTAGTCACCCGTTGCACGATAGCCGCTGCCGATCTTCTGCTCCCCGTGGATGCTGGAGTCGCTCATGACGGTCCACTCTTTGCCGTCCCGATCCGTCACACACCATTTATCGTAAGCGCCGCCCACATAGCGGGCGTCCGTTGCAAAATACGCGGCCAGCGCTGTTGCCGCCTGTTCACGGGTGATGCCGGTCATTTCAACTTCCACGCCGAAGCACTGGTCCTTCAGCCCGATCATGCGGCAGCACCGGCTTTCAGTTCCGCATCCACCTCCCGGATGCGGCGCCCGATGGCTTCAATGACATTGGCGGTGACGCTGTTGCCTGCCTGCTTATACGCCTGTGCATCAGACTGGATGGCGAGGATGCGGTCGATCTGCCACTCATCGAAGCCCTGCAGCCGCAGACACTCCCGCGGCATCAGACGCCGGATGCGTCCGCCACGTTCCACGATGCCCTGGATGCAGCTCGTCTCCAATGTGTGTGCGATATCCTGTCCCACACGACCACGGCGGGTATTGCTCCCAGAAAAACCGAGATCGACGCTGTCACCGGGATTCGCCTCCTTATAGCCTTTTTTCGTGGCTTCCTTGATGAGCAGAACGCCGGAACGTTCTGCTCTATGATTGGACAGCGTTGTCTGTCCATAACGGGCAGTGAGGCAGCGGGCGGCCTCCGTTTGTCTCGCCTCCCCGGCACATAGATCCACAAAGGGTCTGTCCTGCGGAATGATATACAATCCTGTTTTGCCGCCCACACCTCCAGCGCCGGCAGTCTGCGTGCAGGCTATTCCGTCTGCGTCGTAGACACGGGAGCCTTGCGAGCCTCCGAGGACTTGTATAAGAGCTTTTCCACCTGTGCCGAAGACAGGAAATATTTTTCCGGCGCATCGGGGATCAAGATAGCAGATAAGGAACAGCCGCCTTCTGGATTGCGGGACTCCAAAATGTTTGCTGTTAAGCACCATCCATTCCACGCGGTACCCCAGGTCATTAAGCGTGGCGAGGATGACAGAAAACGTCCGGCCTTTGTCATGCGACAGCAGTCCCGGAACGTTTTCGAGCAGAAGATACGAAGGTCGTTTGGATTGAGCCAATCGGGCAATTTCAAAGAAGAGAGTGCCGCGGGTGTCGTCAAAACCCTTTCTTCTGCCAGCGATTGAAAATGTCTGACAAGGGAATCCTCCGCACAGAAGGTCGAAGTCTGGCAGGTCTGCGGGGTCGATTTTTGTGGCATCTGGATAATATCGTTCCTCCTTTCCCGGCTCATAAATGGCCTCATAGCTGGCATTGGCGTATTTGTCGATCTCGCAGTGTCCTACACACCGGAAACCGCCCGCGCGGGTCAATCCCGTGCGGAAGCCGCCGATGCCGGCGAACATATCAAAATATCGGATCAGGTCATCTCATCTCCTTCCTGCAGGGCAAGCAAAAAGCCGAGGACACTTTCATCTACATTCCCGGCTCTGCCGCTATCCTGCGCTTCTTCTTTGGTGAGCTGCACTCCCCGCAGTTCCTGCCGGATGGTCTGGCGAACGGCGTCCAGCAGTTCCTGCTGCCCTTTATACTCACAGACCATGCGGCAGACCGCGGCGGTGCGCTGTCCTGCGGGGATCTCCGTCAGCTTCTTCCACGCCCTGCGCTGTATGGGTGAGGACATGGAAAAGGACAGATTGATCCGCTTTTTGTTACTGCTCATCGTTCTTTGTGAGCCGCTCTGCCAGCCGCTCATAGCCTTTGGCGTTGAGGGACACATCGTCAAGGATGACTGGACGGCAAAGGCCGTCCGCAGCGGATACATTCCGCTTCAGCAACGCCGCACCACCGCCCAGAAAAACAGCAGGCATGGCACGGGTATCCAGTCCGCTCTCCGTAATGGCGGAGAGCAGGCGATGGACATAGGCGTCTGCCTGCCGGTCAATAATTTTTCTGGCATCCTCATTGATATGGACAGCATCGCCGCGCAGCACGCTTTCCATCTGTGTCGCCGTCATAGACAGGCCCAGTGCGCGGCGGATCTGCTCGCCGATCTCATCCAGACAGCGGATCATACCGAGTTCCAGACTGCGGCAGGTCGATGCATTGGGGATACGGTTGTCCAAACGCATCAGATCCACCGTCCAGCCACCGATATCCGCCACGATCACAGAAGGCTCATCCAGCAGGATGCTCTGGGTCAAGACTGCGGCATAACCTTGCGGGAACAGCGACACCTTGCGGATGGTGATAGAGTATTCCTGTCCCTCATAGCGGAAACTCACCGTTCTCCCGTCCCGGAGCAGATAGTCCCGGAATGCATTTTTCTCCCGTCCGAAGCTGGTGAGAGGCAGTCCGGCCGCCAGATGGATCTCTGCTGCAGGCTCCGCATGACGAAAGGAGAGCTCCTTTGCGATGGCTGCCAGCGTAAGGAGGTAGTAGTCCTCTGTCTGCGTTTTGTTCTTCTGAAGCGCCTGACGCCCGCTGCCCACCACATAGAATTTTCCGCCGTATTCCAGCACGTCCTTCAGCGTATATGGCTCATGCTCATATGCCACCAGACCGGAGGGGAACGAGAAATGGGCCGTTTTCATAGCGGCATAGCCGTGGTCGACACCAACAATCATGGACTCGCTCATCTTGCCTCACCTCCACGGCTGCGTTTCTTCTTATTTGATGTCTGGCGCCGGTCATAGTCCTTTCCGGCATGGATCAGATCCCGAATCTCCTTCAGCTGCGGATTCCAGCGCGTTTGACCGTCCCACTCCGGATGCTTCGCACAGAGCCGGGGCAGATATTTCTTCAGATCCGCGCCCTCTCTGGGAAACTCGATGCCGCCCTTATAAACGATATCCTGTTCCAACTTCATCAAAAGCGCTTCATATGCGCTCCAATCTGTCTGATCATAGGCGCTTTTTCCAGTGAGCTGCTCGTAGGCATAGTCCCCTACATAGCTCAACTGCTCAAAGCAGCAATCTCCGTAGGGAACGACATCCGCAAGGCTGTCCGGGTCTGCCAGCGCGGCAAAATAGACCTCGCGCCCCTGTGCGATGAGCCAGGCGCGGAAGTCGATAAAACCGTCATCGCTGCAGCCGTATTCCTTCATGATCCCTGCCGCGTCCCACAAGCCGAACTTGTCCGCGAGATCTTCATAGGCGTGGATGATGTCGTGAAAATTCTGTGCCTGCGTGGGACCCATAGAAACCAGCCGGTCTTTCAGATAGGCCAGCATGGCGTCCATATCCTGCCCGCAGGCGTTTTTTGCCTCATGGATCAGGTCCCAGAAGGATTCTTTGTTGATCTCTGTGATCGGTTCCTTCACATTCTGTCTCTCCTTCCCAATACGTTTTTTGATGTGCGCTGCCGCACCCGCGCAGATCTTTTGATAAAATGTGCGATACTCCGGTGTGGTCTTATCCACTTCACCGAGAATCGCCCGCTCATAGGGCGTGCCGGGGACGATCTCCCAGGTAACGGTCCCAAAGTATGCCGCTTCCAAATACCGCAGCAGCGTGTGTCCGTCTGCCATCTCAAACATTCCATGGTTATCCTCATAGGGAAATTCTTCATAGACCTTGAGCCCGGTGATTTCTTCCGCGGCGGCATACAACGAGAAGCCGTCTGTGTCCAGCGTCGGCGCAAGCTGCGCGTACTGTTCCTCCGGGGACAGCATTTCCTCATGCCGCTCCATCTGACCGCTCCTTTCTTACCCAGCCCGCAAAACGCTCTAAAAAGTGAACGCGCCCATGCACCTTCCCGGCAGACACATCCAGCCCATTCATCTGCGCCTGAATGCGGCGCTGGATGGCTTTCAGCTTTTGCGGGTCATTGCAGCAGTCTACGATGACATACTCGCCGCCGCTGGTGGAGAGGATTTCCCGCTTGCCGTTCTCGTCCCGGATGCCGGACAGGAGACGCTGTCCCAGCCGTTTCCGGTAGGCGTCCTGGAGCGCATCCATATCTCCGCAGACATCATGCTTTTTCAATATCTCCGCGATCTCACAGGAAGTGATCTTCGTCTCGGCAGACAGCTTTTGCAAAATCTCCGCCTGCGCGTCAGGCGGGATTCCCGTCCGACTGGGCATCGTTTTCTTCACTTTCTGCATCGGCACACCTCCAATCCGCGGGCAGGATCTTCTGCTCGATGATATCCGCAATCGTCCGGAACACCTCCGCCAGCTCGCGGGATTCCTTCACGGTATCCCGCATTTCCTCCGGGGTCATCCGCGTCCCGTCCGTCCAGCAGCGGACATTTTCCTCGGACGGTGTCAGCAGGACGGCTTTTTCATACGCTTTGCAGAAAAGTGCCGCGATCTTTCCTTTTCGGTCGATCTCGGCATCCTGCTTTTTCAGTTCTTTTTTCGCTTTTTCGTATTCCAGCGCTTCGGCGGCCGCCTGCTCCCGCTGCTCTTCCGGCAGGTCCTGAAGCTGCCGGGTCAGGTCATAACCCTTGTTGATGGACAGTTCCTTCTTATCCAGAGCCTCCTTGATGACCGCCGGGGCGTTCTCATCGATCTGCATGACCTTGCCCATGGTGCGCTCACCCAGGCCGACTGCTTCTGCCAGCTCCTTGCGGGTGTCCACAGTATCGGAACTTTCCGGCAATGTTGCCGAAAGGTCTGTGCGTGTCCCTTGGTTTGCCCTGGCTTTTGCCTCGATCTCCGGCTTCAGCTTCAGCGCGATCTTACCCAGCTCCCACTTTTCCAGATTGCGACGACCTTTCTGGGTATCCAGCGCCCACTGCTTGGCCTCCAGCAGATCCTCGAAGGAAAATACCGCCATCGTATAGGGCAGACCATGCTTTTCACACAGCGACTGTCGGTTATGCCCGTCCACGATCACCATGTCCTCATTGACGATGATGGGGGAGTAACAGCCGTTTCGCAGCAGATCCTCTTCCAGAGCGGCAGACTGCTCCGCGCTCAAAGGCGGGAGCAGTTCGGCCATCTCCGGCAGGATCACAGGACTGCGCTCTGCGCTGGTGTATGTGATCCCGGTGTTTTTCATCAGGCGGCGTCCTCACTGGCGGACATATCCTCCACCGCCTGTGCCGCGTCCTCCGCCTTGCGGGGAGACAGGAATTCCACATCGCTGGCTTTGATGAGGAAACCGGGCTGGCGCTGGGGATCGTCCACGAAGGTGATGGTCTCGAAATCACCGGCAGCCGCCAGCTTACAGCCCTTCCACGCAAACGCCGCACAGCGCTCGGCCAGAGGACCGCGCACCTTGATGGAGATGAAATCGGTGAGCTTGTTGCCGTCCTTATCCTTATAGCGGCGGTCCGAAGCGATACGCAGGATGGCGTAGGGTTTGCCGGTATTCTCGTTCATCTTCAGTTCCACATCGTGGGTCAGATTGCCAATGGCAGTGATTTTCAGCATATTCAGTGCTCCTTTTTTTAATGGTTAGGTTTAGTTAAAAAGTGCGGGTGGTCTGATAGCAGACCACCCGCAGGGGGATACAATTTACTTGCTCCAGCTTTCGTTCTCGCCCAGCACGGCGGTGTGGGCGTTGGCAGCTTCCATGACGGCGTAATACGCCCAATGCTTGCGGCTCACATCCGGGAAGGTGTTGAGCTTGCGGAGGTTGTCCGCAATGTAGTCCTCATCCGCTTCGCGTCCCAGCAGGCGGTTGACAATGGTGACGACCTCAGCGCGGTTGATCTCGCGGTCTGCGTGGAACGAGCCGTCCCCGTAGCCGTTGATCCAGCCGTGGAGCGCGGCGTACTTGATGTATTCTGCCGCCCAATAGCCGGAAGAAACATCGTTGAAGCCACTGAACTGCTCCATGATCTCAGCGTCGCCATCACCGTACACATCAAAGAAACGGACAGCCATCGTGGTAAACTCAGCACGGGTAATGGCATCGTTGGGGGCAAAGATGGTCTTGCTCTTACCGTAGGTAATGCCGTTGTTGCTCAGATATTTCACATAGCCGCTATACCAGGCATGGGCGGGAATATCCGCAAATTTGGTATTTGCCGCCGTGGAAATGGTATCGCCGTTCTTCTCGGCAAGCAGACGGGCGAAGATGGCGGCGGCTTCACTGCGGGTCATGCTGCGGCTGGGGCCAAAGGTGCCGTCCGTGTAGCCGACGATGTAAACGCCGTGGCGCTCGGTCTGCTCCACTTCGGGGACGGTCAGCTCACCTTTTTTGTCGGTCTTGCCTGCGGCAGACTGACCCAGATCACCCTTGACCGCAACATTTTTGCCCTGCTGAGGAGCCTTCTTGTGGTCGGTCACAATGACCGTCACCTGATGCTTGGCGTCCAGATCTGTGCCGTCCGGCAGCTTCACCGTGATGTTGCCGGTCTTGCCGATGGAAACATCACTGCCGGAGATGGGGCGCTTCGTGTCCGTGCGGATGACCTTGACGGTCAGCGTCCAGCGGTCGCCGTCCGCGTCCTCATAGCCAGTAGTGACCTTGCCGTCCTCGTTAGTCTTACCGCTGCCGGTGGGGACGGTGATCTGACCTGCCTTGTCGGTCTTGCCGGAGGCGTAGTTGTCATTCTTATCCGTGACAGCGATGCTCATGTCCGGCACAGCGGACTTGTCCTTGACAAGCTGCACGGTCACGGTGGTCTGATCGGCGTAGTCCAGCAGGCGGCTGTTGGGCAGGCGGATGGAGATCGAATTATCCTTGTGGAGTGCCACGGCGGCGTTTGCCACGGGATTCTTGGTGTCGGTATCCGTGACGGTCACAAGGTAGCCGCCCACAACGGCCTCACCCTTACTGTCCGTGGTGGCGCTGTTGTAGATCTTTTCAATGGGCTGCGTCTCCAGCTTTTCACCGCACACAGTACACTCCTTGTGCTTGCTGCCCTCGGAATCGGTGGTCGGCTGCTTGTCAACGATCCAGTCGCTGGGCTTATGACCGACAGGCTCGGTGTAATCGGTCTTGTTTGTATCGCCGCAGCGGGCGCAGGTGTTGGTGGTGTAACCCATCTCGGTGCAGGTGGGTGCGGTCACTTCGGACTTGTAATCGTGTCCCAGCGCGTTTTTCAGCACCGCGCCGCAGCGGGTGCAGAGCTGGGGTTCCGTGCAGGTAGCAGGAGCGCTGGGGATGTGTCCATCCGCGGGGTCGGCATCCAGACGGTGGTAGCCACAGCGGGTGCAGCGGTATTCCATGACGCCCTCGCCGGTGCAGGTGGCGTTGGTAACAAGGGTTCCCTTGTCCCAGCTATGGCCCAGCGGGGAGGTATAATCCGTTACAAAGGAACTGCCGCAGCCGTCACAGCGGTGGATGGTCTTGCCGCCGTTTTCGCAGGTAGCGGCGATGACATGTGATTCGTAATTGTGAGGCAGCGCCGCCGTGATGTCCTCAATGTGACGATCCCCACAGACGGAGCACTCGCGGACGGTATAACCGGGGCTGGTACAGGTGGCAGCCACGGTATAGACCTCATAGCTGTGTTCGCCCTTGGG
>CDZH01073002.1_pt1 | contig 18965 bp, 18 predicted proteins | sample 557721 | NCBI WGS metagenome assembly CDZH01 (sample SAMEA3182062, study PRJEB8094) | gut metagenome | biome: human; feature: gut; material: Stool; isolation source: human stools | place: Canada | collected 2013-01-14
GGCGGCACATTGTCCGGGGCCCCGCACGGGGGGGCGCGCCGTCAGGCGCGTACAAGGGTTTTGGCGGAGCCAAAACCTTGGCGCAAGGCGGAATTCATTTTCGCCGCGCAAGTAAGATGAAAGGGTTCCCATTTTGCCCCGCAAAATGGGAAAGCAATGTGCAAAACCCGACTTTCATCACAACCGTCTGGGGTTATGGTTACAAATGGGATGCGTGAAGCGAGTAAGCTGGCGGCACATTGTCCGGGGCCCCGCACGGCGGGGCGCGCCGTCAGGCGCGTACAAGGGTTTTGGCGGAGCCAAAACCTTGGCGCAAGGCGGAATTCATTTTCGCCGCGCAAGTAAGATGAAAGGGTTCCCATTTTGCCCCGCAAAATGGGAAAGCAATGTGCAAAACCCGACTTTCATCACAACCGTCTGGGGTTATGGTTACAAATGGGATGCGTGAAGCGAGTAAGCTGGCGGCACATTGTCCGGGGCCCCGCACGGCGGGGCGCGCCGTCAGGCGCGTACAAGGGTTTTGGCGGAGCCAAAACCTTGGCGCAAGGCGGAATTCATTTTCGCCGCGCAAGTAAGATGAAAGGGTTCCCATTTCGCCCCGCAAAATGGGAAAAGAAAGGGTGAGATGCTTCGTGCCGGAGGGAAGTCAAAAACGAAAAGCCACGCGGGTGCGGAGCCTCCGCCAGCGTTGGATCGTCAACTCTGTGGTGCCCATCTTCGTGTTGCTGGCGCTGATCGTGGGCGGTGTGTCTCTGGGCATTTCCAATTACTATTATAAGGGAATGCTGGACGGTCTGGAACGGCAGGCCCGGGCGCAGTCCGGCGCCTTTGTGGACTATTTTATGGATCAGGGGTTCGCCAACTACTTGCAGCGGGCCAATCAGGCCATTTCCGACTATGCGGACAAGGAACGGGTAGAAATGCAGTTCCTGTCCAGCATAGGCCGTATTCAGGCGTCCTCCACATCTAATCTGACGGTAGGCACCCGCCCCGGAACGGAGGATATTTCCAGAGCGGTGGAAACCAACCGTATCAGCTATTTCCGGGGCGCGGACCCCAAGACGGGAGAACAGATCTTAGCGGTGTCTCACCCTCTGACGGTGAACGGCAAGGTGGTAGGCGTCCTGCGATTCGTCACCTCCCTGCGGCAGGTCAACGTTCAGGTGCGGATGACGGTGCTGGCAGTGGTGCTGGTGGCTTTACTGTGTCTTCTGTTGGTGTTAAGCTCAAACCTGATTTTCATCAACAATGTGGTGGAGCCGGTGGCGGTGGTATCTGATGCTGCCAAGCGGATCTCTCAGGGAAGCTACGGCTTCACGCTGGAAAACAAGTATACCGGCGAGCTGGGCGAGCTGGTGGATAATATCAACGATATGTCCATGAAGATCGGCCAGAACGAGAAAATGAAAACGGAATTTATCTCGTCGGTGTCCCATGAGCTGCGAACGCCGCTCACAGCCATCAGCGGCTGGGGCGAAACGCTGCTGGCAGACCGGGAGCGGGATCAGATCCAGCTCCACCGGGGCCTGCGGATCATCCTCAACGAGGCCCGGCGGCTCTCTACCATGGTGGAGGAGCTACTGGAATTTTCCAAGATGGAGGATGGCCGCTTTACGCTGCAACTGGAAGAAATGGATCTTCAGGCAGAGTTTGAGGACGCCATTTTTACCTACCGGGAGCTGTTCCGACAGGAGGGGATCGAACTGCGCTACGAACCGGGAGAGGAGATCCTGCCGCCCATCAGCGGTGACCCGGAGCGGCTGAAGCAGGTGTTCTGCAATGTGCTGGACAACGCCGCCAAGCACGGCGGCGCAGGCCAGCGCATCGACGCCTCTCTGACCAGAGAGGGAACCAATCAGGTGGTCCGGGTCCGGGACTACGGTCCCGGCGTTCCGGCGGCAGAATTGCCCTATGTGAAGCAGAAATTCTATAAGGGCTCCTCCAAGGCCCGGGGCAGCGGCATCGGTCTGGCTGTGTGCGACGAGATCGTGCGGCTCCATGGCGGCACCTTCGACATTGCCAATGCCGAGGGCGGCGGTGCAGTGGTGACCATCTGCATCCCGGAAAAAGAATAAATAGAACAAATGTTTGATTTTCAAACAACAGTGTGATATACTGAAACAGCGAAACAGAAAGGAACCTTATCTATGGCGGAACATTCCAGCGGCGCCTTCCGCACCAGTATCGGCGGACAGGCGCTGATCGAAGGCATTTTAATGCGCGGGCCTGAAAAGCAGGCCATCGTGGTCCGGGACAAGGACGGTCAATTGGTGGAAAAGGTGGAGGAGCTGAAGCTCATCAAGGACCGTTACCCCATTTTGGGCGTCCCTCTGATCCGGGGAACCGTAAATTTTCTGGCGGCGATGGTCAGCGGCGTGAAGGCCCTGATGTACTCTGCGGACTTTTACCCGGAGGAGGAAGAGAGCCAACCCTCCAAATTTGAACAGTGGTTGGAAAAGCACCTCAGCAGCGAAAAGCTGGAAAAGGCTATCGTGGGTCTGGCCGTGCTGCTGGGCGTGGGAATGTCCATTTTCCTCTTTCTGGTGCTGCCGACGCTGCTTACCGGCGGGATCCTTCACTTTTTCCCCGGCTTTCCCCTGTGGGGCCGGAACGTGGTGGAGGGCCTTTTGAAAATCGCGATCTTTCTGGCGTATCTGATCCTCTGCTCCAAGCAGAAGGACATTTACAGGGTGTTCCAGTATCACGGGGCGGAGCATAAAACCATTTTCTGCTACGAGGCGGGCCTGCCGCTGACGGTAGAGAACGTCCGCATCCAGCCCCGGCACCATCCCCGCTGCGGAACGAGCTTTCTATTTGTGGTGATCTTCGTGTCCATTCTGGTTTCCAGCGTGGTGTTCGGCATCTGGCCCATCACCAACGCGGGATTGCGGACGCTGGTGCATCTGCTCCTGCTGCCGTTGGTAGTGGGCATCACCTATGAGTTCAACCGCTGGGTGGGCCGCCATGTGCAGGACAGCAAGCTGGCCCAATTCCTGACGGCCCCTGGCCTGTGGATGCAGAATTTTACCACCAACGAGCCGGATGACAGCATGATTGAGTGTGCCATCCGCTCTCTGGAACTGGTTCTGCCCAGCGAAAAGGGCAAGGATGAGTGGTAGACTTGAAGAGGGGGACAAGTCCTCCCTTCAGATTCCCCCTACCAGAGAAATCCATTCACTGGTGACGCCGCCCAAGGCGGCTGGGTCATGGTATTTTTGCCATGCATATGTCATGGCAAAAATGATTTCAATATGGTGAATCACCAAAACGATAGCGGAGCGTAATATGGCTATAACATATAACGATTTGTTTTTGGATATCCGCCGGGAACTGAAAAAGGGCGGCATCATTGATACCACGCTGGAGGCCCGGGAACTGGTGTGCTTCGGCGTGAACAAAACCAAAGAGGAATTGACCCGGGACGGGCGGCTGTACGCCCCGCCGGAACTGGAACGCCGGGTGCGGGAGCTGACGGCCCGTCATCTGGCGGGAGAGCCGGTGGCGTATCTCATCGGTGAGTGGGAATTTTACGGCCTGCCTCTGGATATCTCCAAGGAGGTGCTGATTCCCCGGCCGGATACGGAGGTGCTGGTGGATCAGGCGCTGCCCTATGTGCAGTCCTTGGGCAACTGCCGGGTGCTGGACCTGTGCGCCGGCAGCGGCTGCATCGGTCTGGCGCTGGCATCGCAGGCCCCTCAGGCCCATGTGGTACTGGGCGAGTTTTCCGACGGGGCCCTGCGGATCTGCCGGCAGAACACCCGCCGGAACGCCCTGACGGGCCGGGTGATCCCCATGACGGTGAACGCCCTGGAGCGGCCGGACCGGGCTTTGGGGGAATTTCACTGCATTGTCAGCAATCCCCCCTACATCCCTCATGGGGATATTCCGGGATTGGATCATTCCGTGAAGGACTATGAACCCCATCTGGCACTGGACGGCGGCGAGGACGGTCTGGACTTTTACCGGGCCATCAGTGAGAAGTGGAAGGCGGCGCTGGCTCCCGGCGGGCGGCTGTATTTTGAAGTAGGTATCGGTCAGGCGGATGCGGTGCTCCGGATCATGCGCGCCCAGGGCTTTGGAGACATTCAGGTGGTGAAGGACCACAATGACATCCCCCGCGTGGTGTTCGGCACCCTCTGCGGAGAGGTTTACAGCGAGTAAGAACGCCCGGCAGACCGGGCAAGCAAGATAGAAAATCAGATTTGGGAGGAAGAACGTATGGCAAAAGAGAAAGCCCCCGTGGCCAGTGCCGCCCCGGCGGAGGATCGGAAGCGGGCCATTGAAGCGGCCATGGGCCAGATCGAAAAAATGTACGGCAAGGGCTCCATTATGCGTCTTGGCGACCAGAATAATTTGCAGGTGGACGTGATCCCTACCGGTTCCCTGTCCTTGGACGTGGCACTGGGCGTGGGCGGTCTGCCCCGAGGCCGCATTGTGGAGATCTACGGACCGGAATCCTCCGGTAAGACGACCCTGGCCCTTCATGTGGCGGCGGAGGCCCAGAAAAAGGGCGGCGAGGTGGCGTTTGTAGACGCGGAGCACGCGCTGGACCCCACCTACGCACGGGCCTTGGGCGTGAATATCGATGAAATGCTGATCTCTCAGCCGGATACCGGCGAGCAGGCTTTGGAGATCACCGAGGCGTTGGTGCGCTCCGGCGCTATCGACGTCATCGTAGTGGACTCCGTGGCGGCGCTGGTGCCCCGAGCGGAGATTGAGGGCGAAATGGGTGACAGCTATGTGGGCCTTCACGCCCGGCTGATGAGCCAGGCACTCCGGAAGCTCACCGGTGCGGTGGGCAAGACCAACACCATCGTCATTTTCATCAACCAGCTTCGCGAGAAGGTGGGCGTTATGTACGGTAACCCGGAGGTCACCACCGGCGGCCGGGCGCTGAAGTTCTACGCCTCCGTCCGCATCGACGTCCGCCGGATTGAGGCGCTGAAAAACGGCGGCGAGGTGGTGGGCAACCGGACCCGGGCCAAGGTCGTGAAAAATAAAGTGGCGCCACCCTTCCGGGAGGCGGAATTCGACATTATGTACGGCGAGGGCATCGCCCACACCGGCGAACTGATCGACTTGGGCGCCCGACTGGGTATCATCACCAAGGCCGGTTCCTGGTTCTCCATGGGCGAGGTCCGCATCGGTCAGGGCCGGGACGCCGCCAAGAAGTATCTGGAGGAAAATCCCGATATTGCCGCCGATGTGGAGGCGCAGATCCGGGCCAATTTCGATAAGCTGATGGGCAACCAGTCCCGGATCGCCGCCGCCAAGGCGGCGGGCAAGGCGGTGAACGTCTCCGCTGACGATTTCAACGATGAGGATTGACCGCATTGAAGCCTCCAAGCATAAGCGGGGGCGGGTGCTGGTATTTCTGGCAGACGGCAGTCTGCTGAAGGTGACGGAGCAGGAGTTGCTGACCTTTGGTCTGCGCTCCGGCGATGAATTGGACGAGGAAATCCTGACGCGGCTGAAGAAGGCCGCCGGGGTGTCCAACATCAAGACCACAGCGGCGGACCTCGTTGGCCGTCGGGCCATGAGCCGCCGGGATTTGGAAAAGAAATTACAGGAAAAGGGGGCCTCGGAGACTGAGGCCCGCTATGCCGGAGAGTGGCTGGAAGCCATCGGCGCACTGGATGACGGCGCCTATGCCGCCGCACTGGTGCGGCACTGCGGCGATATGGGATATGGTCCCCGGCGGACCAGAGAAAAGCTGCGGGAAAAGGGCGTGCCTCAGGAGCTTTGGGACGAGGCGCTGGACGAGCTGCCCCCGGACGGGGAGCAGATCGACCGCTTTCTACAAAGCAAGCTCCACGGCCGGTCCCCGGAGGATAAGGAGAAGAAGCGGCTGACGGACGCCCTTTTGCGTCGGGGGTTTTCCTGGGGCGAGGTGAGGTCCGCCTGGAGCCGCTATGGTTCTGAGATCTGGGAGGAGTGATCCCGGAGGTTATATCCGCGGAGCCGAGGATCAGCCTCAAAGACTGTGAAATTTTTGGTTCTGATTGCGCATTCGTTATTTCCGCCCGGAGGGGCGTATTCGATCATACCGGAGGAATCCATTTTGAGCTATAATGTATCATTCATTTCCCTTGGCTGCGCCAAGAATCAGGTGAATTGCGAGCAGATGATGGCTCTGTGCGCCGAGGCAGGCTACTCCATTCAGGCCCAGCCGGAGGGCTGCGACGTGGTGGTGGTGAACACCTGCGGCTTTCTGGCGTCCGCCTGCGAGGAGGCCATCGAGAACATTTTAGAGATGGCGGAGCTGAAAAAGGCGGGGCAGGTGAAAAAGATCTTAGTCACCGGCTGCATGACCCAGCGCTATAAAGAGGATATTTTCCACGAGCTGCCGGAGGTGGACGGCCTGCTGGGTACCGGCAGTTACGGCGACATTGCCACGGCCATCGCCGAGGTGATGGAAAAGGGCGAAAAGCCCTGCCATCTGGGGAATATCCACACCGCCAACCAAAGCGGTGAACGCATTTTGTCCACGCCCCCGTGGTATGCCTATCTGCGGATCGCCGAGGGCTGCGACAACCACTGCGCCTACTGCGTGATCCCCTCCCTCCGTGGCAAGTACCGCAGCCGTCCCATGAACGAGCTGCTGGACGAGGCAGCGGAGCTGGCCTCCGCCGGGGTGAAGGAGCTGATCGTCATCGCGCAGGACATCACCCGGTACGGCACGGACCTCAACGGTGAGCATCAGCTGGCGAAGCTGCTGAAGGAGCTTTGCAAGCTGGACTTCCATTGGATCCGGCTCCATTACCTCTACCCCACGGACACCACCGACGAGCTGATCGACGTGATCGCCAGCGAGCCGAAGATCGTGAAGTATCTGGATATTCCCATCCAGCACTGCAACGATACCATTTTAAAGGCCATGAACCGCCGGGACACCAAGGCGGACCTGCTGGCCCTGCTGAAAAAGCTGCGGGAGAAGGTTCCCGGTCTGGTGCTGCGGACCAGCCTCATTGCGGGATTGCCCTACGAGGATGACGCGGCCTTTGAGGAGTTGTGCGACTTCCTGCGGGAGGTCCGCATCGAGCGGGCGGGTGTGTTCCCCTTCTCCCCGGAAGACGGCACGAAGGCGGCCCTCATGGAGCACGTGGACATGGAAGAGGCCCAGCGCCGCGCGGAGCTGGCGGTGGATGTCCAGTCTGACATCATTGACGCCTACAATGACTCCATCTTAGGTGAAGAGCGGGAGGTCCTCTGCGAGGGCTACGATCCCCAGGCCCAGATGTTCTATGGCCGCAGCTATGCTGAGTCCCCCGACATCGACGGCCGGATCTGGTTCACCGCCGACAGCGAGATCGCACCCGGCAGCTTTGTGAATGTCCGCCTGACCGGCACCATGGACGGCGAGACCACCGGCGAGCTTGTGTGAAGGTGATTGTTTTTCCTTGAAAACCCTGCGAAAGGACGTATATTATGAATTTACCCAATAAACTGACCATGCTGCGGATCTTGCTGATCCCGGTGTTTATGGTGGTGCTGTACTGGGACTTCCCCGGCGCTACCTGGGTGGCGGTGGCCATTTTCATCATCGCCAGCTTCACCGATCTGCTGGACGGGAAAATCGCCAGAAAGTACAACTTAGTCACGGATTTCGGCAAGTTTGCCGATCCTCTGGCGGATAAAATGCTGGTGACGGCGGCACTGCTCTGGTTCGTGGAGATCGGCCAGATGCCTGCTTGGGCGCTGCTGATCGTCCTTGTCCGGGAATTTGCCGTCAGCGGCCTGCGGATGATCGCCAGTGATAAGGGACGGGTTATCGCCGCCGGTTGGTCCGGCAAGGTGAAGACGGCCAGCACCATGGTGTGCATTGTGCTCATGTTCCTGCCGATCCCCGGCTGGCTCAATACCATGTGCGTGGCAGTGATCGCCATCACCACCCTGTATTCCGGCGTGGAATACTTTGTGCTGAACCGGGACATAATCGCCACAGCCTGAGAATTGAAATCGAAAATGAAAAAGGTGCGGGAACGTAAGTTCCCGCACTTTTTAACATTCAGTATACTCGCACAGCTCCCGAATCTTGGCCTGAATACTTTTTAAATCCAGAAAGGTCTCCGGGCGCTTCTGCTCATCCCGCAGCAGCGCCGCCGGGTGATAGATGGCCGTCATCTGGACGCCGCCCCGCTGGAACCACTGGCCGTGCTCTTGGGTGATCTTGAAATCTTCTTTGATGATGGCTTTGGCGGCGATCCGGCCCAGGCAGACGATGATCTTGGGCTTCATCAGTGCTGCCTGCCGCCGCAGATAGCCGATGCAGGCATCCTGTTCGACATTCAGAGGGTCCCGGTTCTGAGGCGGGCGGCACTTCACCACGTTGGCGATGTAGACCTTGGTACGGTCCAGATGGATGATCTCCAGCATATCGTCCAGCAGCTGCCCGGCCCGGCCTACAAAGGGAATACCCTGCTCGTCCTCGTGCTGGCCGGGGCCTTCGCCGATGAGCATGATCTCCGCCGTCTCGCAGCCGTCCCCAAACACCACATGGGTCCTGGTGTCCGCCAGCGCGCAGCCCCGGCAGATGCCACATTCCTGTTTTAAACGCTCCCAGCTATCCGCCATGGTATCCCCGCCTTTCTGAAATAGCCTTGTTTGAGTATAGCATATTGTTTTCTCCCGCGCAAGCGTATAAGGCGGTGGCGGCCTGCCGATACTGACAGGGCATCAAGCAGAGGAGGGCGGCGTATGGCGGAATTTTTGTGGATCTTCTGGAGCTTCAGCCTTTTAGGATGGGTGCTGGAGCGGCTGTTTGCTGCCGTGACCCGGTCTCCCCGGCAGAGGAGACGATGTCTACTGCTCCTGCCGCTCTGCCCGGTATACGGACTGGGCATGGCGGCGGTGCTGGCCCTGCCGCCGAGCCTTCGTTCCGGGTGGCCGCTCTACCTCTGGGGCGGGCTGACCGCCACCTCTGTGGAATATATTTACCACTGGTGGGGGGAGACCTTTTTGGGAGTGTCCTTCTGGGACTACACCGGGGTTTTTGGAAATTTCCGTGGTCGGGTGTGTTTGCCATTTTCCCTGGCGTGGGGACTGCTGCTGTTCCCGGCTGTCTATCTGGTGACGCCGCCGGTGGTGGCGCTGGCGGACCGTGTTCCCATCGGTGTGACGTGGTGGCTGCTGTTGACCTTTACCGCCGACGCGGTGTGCTCCCTCCGTTTTTTGGCGGTGACCCATGACCTTGAAGCCCTGCGGGCCGTTATCTGGCCGGTGTCAGCTGACCGCTGATTGTGCAAAGGCAGCCAAGTGCCTGACCGATTTATCTTGTCGCAAGCCATTTTTTGTGGTATTCTGTTGCAATAATGAGCGGTCACAGCCGCCGGACAGGAGGAACCATATTGAAAAAAACAAGAAAAGAGCGGGGCTGGCTGAAAAAGACGTTCAAGCAGGCCATGGACAAGGAACTGCGGGAACACAAGAGCTCGTTCATCGTCTTTTATATTCTGCGGGCCTTGGTGATTGTATCTCTGGTGCGCCAGATCATTCTGGATAACTACGAGGGTGCGTTTTTCTGTATTCTGACCATCGTGCTGCTGTATGTGCCAAGCTGGGTGCAGGTCCGGCTGCGGATCGAGCTGCCGCCGCCCCTGGAAATTACGATCCTCTGCTTCATTTTCGCGGCCGAGATCTTGGGAGAGGTCAACGCCTTCTATGTCAACATGCCTCATTGGGACACCATGCTCCACACTATCAACGGCTTTTTGGCGGCGGCGGTAGGCTTTTCTCTGGTGCTGCTGCTCAATGACAATGAAAAGCTGACGTTCGACCTGTCGCCCTTCTTTCTGGCCATGGTTGCGTTTTGCTTTTCCATGACCATCGGCGTTCTGTGGGAATTTTTTGAGTTCGGCATGGACTGGTTCTTCCATACGGATATGCAGCGGGATACCGTCATCAACGCCATCTACTCCGCCAGCCTGGACCCTACCCGGACCAATAAGGTAGTGGCGGTGAAGGAGATCCACGATGTGGTCATCAACGGCGAGAATCTGGGCCTGGGCGGCTATCTGGACATCGGCCTCATTGACACTATGAAGGATCTGCTGGTGAATTTCGTGGGCGCGGTGGTGTTCTCCGTGGCCGGGTATTTCTACGCCCGGAGCAAGGGCAAGAAGCGGGCAGCGGCGCTGAACTTTGTGCCCAGCAAGAAAAATGAAGATCACGATTACCTCCAGCAGGCCCGTGAAAACGGCCCGGATCTCCCTGAAAAAAGGAAGAAATAAAGAAACCCGGAAACACGTTAGATGTTTCCGGGTCTTTTTTACACTTTTTTCCGGGGAAATGACTGCGCCAGCTTTGTTCCCAGCCAACCTGCCAGAATACCCACGGCAGCGCCCCCCAGAATATCTGTGGGCCAGTGGGCGTAGAGGTACAGCCGGGACAGGGCGATGACCTCGGCCAGCGCCAGTGCCGGTTTCCAAAGGCGGCTGTTCGCTGTTTTCAGCGCGGCCACCGATGCGAAGGAGGCTGCCGTGTGGCCGGAGGGGAAGGAGGCGTCCACAGGCGGCGGGATCAGCAAGGAGACGGTGGGGTTGACGGCGAAGGGCCGTACCCGGCCGATGAGCGGCTTGAGAGCAAGGTTGCAGAACAAGAGATCCAGAACCAACCCGCAGGCCACACAGGTCCCCAGCTTTCTGGTCTTTGGGATCGCCAGCAGGATCGCCGCCAGTAAGATCCACACCTCACCGTGGTCGCAGATCCGGCTGACTGGCACCATGACGGCATCCAGAACGCCGCAGCGCAGGTGAGCCTGTATCCAGTTCAAAATTGTCAGTTCAAAGGCTTGCATCGTTTCGGTCCTTTCCTATTCGCTGTGGGCCATCATACCATATCCGCCGCAAAAAGAAAAGTGCTTTTCCACGAATGGAAAGGCACTTTTTCAATGAGTTTACGCGGCCTTGCGGCGCTCCATGCTGCGGATGACGAACAGAACGCACAGCATCAGCGCAAAGCTGACGGCCCAGGTAATATACACGTTCTGGACGAAACCGGCCACGATGAAGCCAACCACGCAGACACCGGCCACCGTCAGCACATAGGGGATCTGGGTGGCAACGTGCTCCAGATGGTCACACTGGGCGCCGGCGGAGGCCATGATGGAGGTATCGGAGATGGGGGAGCAGTGGTCACCCATCACAGCGCCAGCACAGCAGGCGGAGATACCGATGATGAGCAGCTCGCTGGAAGCGGGGAAAATAGCGGTAACAATGGGGATCAGGATGCCGAAGGTACCCCAGGAGGTGCCGGAGGCGAAGGCCAGAATACAGGCCACCACGAAGATCACGGCGGGGAGCATGGAGTACAGCGTAGCGGCGGCGCCTTCCATGAGGTCATGGACATAGATGCTGGCGCCCAGAGAGGTGATGGTAGCCTTCAGAGAGACGGCCAGGGTCAGGATCAGAATGGGGGAGATCATGGCGTTGAAGCCCTTGGGGATGCAGGCCATGGCGTCCTTGAAGGTGATGACCCGGCGGGCCACCAGATAGATGACGGTGAAGAGCAGAGCGATGATGCCGCCCCAGGGCAGACCCATGAAGGCGTCGGTGTTGCCGAAAGCGCCGATAAAGTCTCCGGCGCAGTCGGTGCCGCCCCAGGCGTCCACGCCGAAGAAGCCGCCCACATAGATCATGCCGGTGGTGCACACGGCGATCAGCACCAGAACAGGGAGCAGCAGGTCGATGACCTTGCCCTTGGGGTTCACGGCTTCATCCTCCGCGTTTTCCAGAGCGGAGAGGTCACCGGTATCCCGGGCCTTGCGCTCATAGGCCCGCATGGGACCGTAATCAAACTGCATGAAGGACAGGGCGATGATAAAGACGAAGGTCAGCAGGGAGTAGAGGTTGTAGGGGATGGCCTTGATGAAGAGCTGGATGCCGCTGATGCCGGTGTCCAGACCCTCAGCGGTGGAGGAAACGGCGGCGGCCCAGGAGGAGATAGGGGCGATCATGCACACGGGGGCGGCGGTGGCGTCAATGAGGTAGGCCAGCTTGGGACGGGAGATCCGATGGCTATCGGTGACGGGCCGCATGACGGTGCCCACGGTGAGGCAGTTGAAATAGTCATCAATGAAGATCAGAATGCCCAGCAGGAAGGTAGCGAGGGAAGCCCCCACCTTGGTCTTGATGTTCTGGGAGGCCCAGCGGCCGAAGGCAGCGGAGCCGCCGGCGGCGTTTACCAGCGCCACAATGATGCCCAGAAGGACAAGGAACAGGAAGATACCGGCGTTGTCTTTGATGGCGGCCACCAGGCCGTCGTTGACGATCATGTTCAGCGCGCCGATGGGGGAAAAGCCCTGAGAGAACAGAGCGCCTACCGTGACGCCGATGAACAGAGAGCTGTACGCCTCCTTGGTGATAAGGGCCAGAGTGATGGCGATGACGGGGGGCACCAGTGCCCAGAAGGTACCGTACATGCTGTTGGTGGATGCGCCGTCCTCAACAGCCAGAGCGCTGACACACAGCAGCGCGGCGGCGGTCATGACCAGCAGGGCCGTCCGCAGTAGGGGATGCTTTTTCATGGAGATTCTCCTTTCATTTTTGGGCCGCAGCCCATGCAACCGGAGAATACGCGTGAACTCCATCCTGTCAAAGCGCGTTGTGTTTCAGAACAAAAAATGGAGTCATGACATTCCGCCATGACTCCATTTGAAGGTCTCATTTCACCAAACAGATCCATGACAGCGCCCCGCCCGTTTCCGGGCGACAGTCCGGCGGATATTTTCCGACGGCCCAGGCACCGACCCGCCAGGCAGCGGTACGGCCCTTCGGCGGCTGATCCTTTCCCCATCCTCTGTGCCTGTTTGCCGGATGGTTACTCTTATCAGCCGCGCCTCTATCATGCGTTATCCAGTTGTATCCTACCCTATTATAGGTGAATTTCCGAACTTGTCAACGGTTTCTTCACAAAATGTTTATATTTTGCGAAAAGAACAGGGAACGCCGCGTTTTTGGCGTTCCCTGTTGAAAAAGTGGTGTCAGAAATTAGTAGCTGCCCAGGTCGGCGGACTTGTCGCCATCGACGCTAATGCCGAACTCGTAGTCATTGCCGGGCAGGATGGCGTTGAGGATCACGCCGCACAGAGCAGCGATGGCCAGACCGGACAGGGTCACAGCCGCACTGCCCACGGTGAAGGTCACGCCGCCCACGGAGCTGAAGCCGAGGCCGCTGACAAACATGACGGCGGCAATGATCAGGTTCCGGGACTTGGTCAGATCCACCTGATTCTCCACGATGTTGCGGACGCCCACGGCGGAGATCATGCCGTAGAGGATGAAGCTGACGCCGCCCACGATGGCGGAGGGGATGGAGTTTACCAGCGCGTCGAACTTGGGGGAGAAGCTGAGGATGATGGCGTAGACGGCAGCCAGACGGATCACGCGGGGATCGTAGACCTTGGAGAGAGCCAGCACGCCGGTGTTTTCGCCGTAGGTGGTGTTGGCGGGGCCGCCGAACATACCGGCAAAGGCGGTTGCCAGACCGTCGCCCGTCAGGGTGCGGTGCAGGCCGGGGTCCTCGATGAAGTTGTGGCCGGTGGTGGAGGAAATGGCGGAGATATCACCGATGTGCTCCATCATGGCAGCGATGGCGATGGGAGCCATGACCAGCACGGCGGACACGTCGAACTTGGCGATGATGAACTTCTGGAGGCCGATCAGGTGGGCCTCACCCACGTAGGCGAAGTTCACCAGGGGCTGCATGACGCCGTTGGCATCCGGCAGCTGGGCGCCGCAGGCGGTGGCGATGACCGCCACAATGTAGCTGCCTACCACGCCCAGCAGGATGGGGATGATCTTCACCATGCCCTTGCCCCAGATATTGGCCACCACGATGATAGCCATGGCCACCAGGGCCAGCCACCAGCAGGTGGCGGCGTTTTTGATGGCGGAGCCGGAGAGGTTCAGGCCGATCATGATGATCATGGGGCCGGTGACGATGGGGGGGAAGTAACGCATGACCGTCTTGGCCCCCAGCACCTTAAAGAGCAGAGCCAGCACCAGATACAGGAGACCGGCGATGACAATGCCGCCCAGAGCGTAGGCCAGCTTCAGTTCCGGGTCCAGACCGTCATAGGCGGGCATGGAGGCCACGGTGGAGAAGCCGCCCAGGTAGGCGAAGGAGGAGCCCAGGAAAGCGGGGACCTTGAACTTGGTGCACACATGGAACAGCAGGGTGCCCAGACCGGCCATCAGCAGGGTGGTCTGGATGCTCAGGGGCAGGCCGTAGCCCTGAACCAGAATGGGTACCAGCACGGTGGCGCCAAACATGGCGAACAGATGCTGCAAGCCTAAAATCAGCATACGGGGGGTGCCCAGGGTGCGGGCGTCGGTCACGGCTTCCTGACCGAGGATGGGTTTCTTTTTCTCGTTCATGTTTTTCTCCTCTCGTAACACACAAATCTTCTATCTAAATTATATAAATAGACCAGTTTCCTGCGGCTGTCCGCAAACAGGCATAAAAATACCGGCTCCTATAGCCGGTCAAAAAAGGGAAATGGAAATGACGGGACCGTGGACCCCGAAAATGGAGGAAACAGCGCTTCGCATACTCATACTGGACTGCATCATGGTGTTACCTCCTAAGAAATTTATCTGGTTCATTATACAGAAGTCGGTTCCGGATTGCAAGCCGTAATATCTATGATTGGAATAGAAGTTTTCTGTTGGAAATTGTCAAAAATCACAGAAGAACAGCATTCGTGATGACCGGTTCCCGTTATTTGAGAGAACTGCTTCAGGCTTGCTGTAGCCCGAGATTGTCGATAAAGTGGTAGATTCTCCGCAACGGTAAGGTAGGGCAGCCGTTAGCGGCTCCGCCGCTTTACGGATGCTGCATACCCCTTGCGGGTGAAGGGGGGGTGCGCGGGACTGCGCCCGCCGGCGCGTTTCGGAGCGCAACCGCCGCAAGGCGGCTCTTGGCGCGGAGATAACCCAAGAAGGGGAAACAGGCGAAGCGCCGCCAGTGGCGGATGAAGCGAGCCTGTTTCGAGGAAGGCTCCCGTTTTTCGGGCGTCTTGCGCCCGGAAAACGGTTAGACCGGCAATGTATTTCTTCACCATTGAAATCCTTAGTTTTCAGAACTTTTATGAAGTTCTGAAAACTGGCTCAGCGGGGAGAAAAGACTTTTCGACACGCTGAGGCCACGGGCTTGCCAGCGGCCCTCTTGTCCGGTCAGGTTCGATCAGGCTTCCAGACCCACCGTCCGCATCACGTCCTCTACCAATCGGGCGGTGTCGGACTCACCGTCTTGGCTGACCACGATGAGGTCGGCATACCGGGCGTAGAGAACGCAGCGCTCCTCATAGATCTCCCGCAGCGGCGTTCCTGCCGGCACGGCGATGCCCCGGTCATACAGATCCGCCGGCATCCGCTTTTCCAGCTGAGAAAAGGGCGTCTGGAGCCAGATCACCGTGCTGCCTTCCTTCAAATGAGTCATGGCCTCCGGGTAGAGCACCATACTGCCGCCGGTGGCAATGACGGTGTGGGTCCGATTTAGATCCGTACCTACTTTATTTTCAATTTCGTAAAAGGCCTCCAGCCCGTCCTGCCGCAGGATCTCCGGCAGCGTTTTGCCGGTGGTCTGGACGATGAGATCGTCCGCGTCCACAAATTCGTAACCAAGCCTCTCCGCCAGCGCCTTTCCGACGGTGCTTTTCCCTGTGCCGGGCATACCGATCAATACAATATTTTTCATAGGCAGAGCCTCCATGGTAAAAGTATTTTTATCATACGCGATACACGGACAAATGTACATAGTAAAAATACACAAAAAATTCGACAAAGAAAGATCGACCTTTCATGACAGGGCGGACAAGACTGCCCCGAAAATCACCGTTGAAATCTGTTGAATATGTGCATTGTCAAACGGTGGGCCATTCGGTACAATGTCTAAAAATGGTAATACCTATTTGGGGCCGCTTCATAATCGAAACAAGCGGTGAAACGGAAGGGAGGACCGAAATGAGTCAGAATCCAAGACAGTCCAAAAGCATCCGGGCGCAGCTGCTCACCGCTATGCAGGTGGGGGAGTATGCCCATTGTGACCGGCTTCCCCGGGAAAGCGTATTGTCGGAAATGCTGGGCATCAGCCGCACACAGCTGCGGGACATTCTGGCTTCTCTGGACCGGGAGGGCTTTATTACCCGGCGTCATGGAGTTGGCACCATTATCAACCGTCATGTGTTAGGCGCACCGGCCAGAATGGACATTGAAGTGGAGTTTCTGGATATGATCCGCCAGAGCGGACACACTCCCGGCGTGGCCTTTGTCCGGGCTGCCGATGACAAGGCGGATAGTAAGGTGGCCGCCCAGTTGGGCATCCCCACCGGAACGCCGATCCTTCGGATCTCCCGGCTCTGCACCGCCGACGGCCGTCCTGCCATCTACTGTGAGGATGTGGTGGAAAAGGCGAAACTCCAGCGGCCCTATACAGCGGAGGAGCTGCGCCAGCCCATTTTCGATTTCCTCCAGAATGTCTGCGGAATTTCGTCCTATCTGGACCTGACGGACCTGCGGCCTGTGGCAGCGGACGCTGCTCTGGCTGATGTTTTTCAGGTGCCACAGGGAACGCCGCTGCTGAACATGGACGAGGTGGACTACGATATTGAGGGCGCGCCGGTGTTCGCCTCCAACGAGTATTTTGCCGACGGCATCTTCCACCATACGGTCCTGCGGAAAAAGCTGTGACCTGCGGACCGTCAGCCCGACGTGACCGTGCCGGTCTCTTTTGAAATTCAGGTCATCGCCGTTTGACCGTACCGCACATTTGCAATATTATTAAAAATAATATTTATAATAAGTAAAATGATAAACGAACGATGAGAAAGGGGTATCTTACTATGGCCTATTTTTTCCAGGAGCCTTCCCATACCTTCAGCGAATATCTGCTGGTGCCCGGTTATTCCTCTGAGCACTGCATCCCCGCCAACGTGTCTTTGAAGACGCCGGTGGTCCGCTTCAAGAAGGGGGAGGAATGCCCCCTGACCATGAACGTCCCCATGGTCTCCGCCGTCATGCAGGCCGTGTCCGGCGAGCAGATGGGCATTGCGCTGGCCAAGGAGGGCGGCATTGCTTTTATCTATGTTTCCCAGTCCATTGAGTCTCAGGCGGCCATGGTCCGCCGGGTGAAGAACTACAAGGCGGGCTTCGTCATCAGCGACTCCAACCTCCGGGTGACGGATACCCTGGCGGATGTGTTGGCTCTAAAGCAGCGCACCGGTCACTCCACCATGGCTGTCACGGATGACGGCACCGGTACCGGCAAGATGCTGGGTCTGGTCACCAGCCGGGATTACCGGGTCAGCCGCATGGACCCCGACGCCAAGGTGGCGGATTTCATGACGCCGGTGGAGAAGCTCATCTACGCACCGGAGGGCACCAGCCTGAAAACGGCCAATGACATCATCTGGGATCACAAGCTCAACGCCCTGCCCATTATTTCCGAGGACGGCCATCTGGTGAGCTTTGTGTTCCGCAAGGACTATGATTCCCACAAGGGCAACCCCTTGGAGCTGCTGGACAGCCAGAAGCGCTATGTGGTGGGCGCGGGCATCAACACCCGTGACTACGAGGAGCGTGTCCCCGCACTGGTGGAGGCCGGTGTGGACGTGCTGGTGATGGACTCCTCTGAGGGCTATTCCTATTGGCAGAAGCACTGCTTGGAGTGGATCCGCGCCAAGTACGGCGATACCGTGAAGGTTGGCGCCGGCAACGTGGTGGACGGCGAGGGCTTCCGCTTCCTGGCCGATGCCGGAGCTGACTTCGTGAAGATCGGCATCGGCGGCGGTTCCATCTGCATCACCCGTGAGACCAAGGGTATCGGCCGCGGTCAGGCCACCGCGGTCATCGACGTGGCCGCCGAGCGGGATAAGTATTTTGAGGAGACCGGCATCTATGTGCCCATCTGCGCCGACGGCGGCATCGTGCAGGACTATCACATCACGCTGGCGCTGGCCATGGGCGCTGACTTCTGCATGCTGGGCCGGTATTTCTCCCGGTTTGACGAGTCTCCCACCAGCAAGATCCTTGTGGGCGGCAGCTATATGAAGGAATATTGGGGCGAGGGTAGCGCCCGCGCCCGGAACTGGCAGCGCTACGATCTGGGCGGCGCCGCAAAGCTGAGCTTTGAGGAGGGCGTGGACTCCTATGTGCCCTATGCTGGCGCTCTGGCAGACGGCATGGCCACCACGCTGGCTAAGGTCCGTTCCACCATGTGCAACTGCGGTGCGCTGACGATCCCGGAGCTGCGTGAGAAGGCCAAGCTGACGCTGGTCTCCGCCACCTCCATTGTCGAGGGCGGCGCTCATGACGTTCTGCTGAAGGACACCACCAACGGCAACCAGCGGGGCTAAGGTATTTGAACGGCTCTCATACCGCCCTCTGACCGCGCGATTGCGCGTCCAAGCGATTTGTGGAGCAAATCCTTGAAATGGGCGGGCTTCGCCTGCCCATTTGAGTCCTATGCGGGGTCCCCGCGCGTCACCGGCGCGTGGGGAGCGGGCGGCGCCCATGACGTTCTGCTGAAGGACACCACCAACGGCAACCAGCGGGGCTAAGGTATTTGAACGGCTCTCATACCGCCCTCTGACCGCGCGATTGCGCGTCCAAGCGATTTGCGGAGCAAATCCTTGAAATGGGCGGGCTTCGCCTGCCCATTTGAGTCCTATGCGGGGTCCCCGCGCGTCACCGGCGCGTGGGGAGCGGGCGGCGCCCATGACGTTCTGCTGAAGGACACCACCAACGGCAACCAGCGGGGCTAAGGTATTTGAACGGCTCTCATACCGCCCTCTGACCGCGCGATTGCGCGTCCAAGCGATTTGCGGAGCAAATCCTTGAAATGGGCGGGCTTCGCCTGCCCATTTGAGTCCTATGCGGGGTCCCCGCGCGTCACCGGCGCGTGGGGAGCGGGCGGCGCCCATGACGTTCTGCTGAAGGACACCACCAACGGCAACCAGCGGGGCTAAG
>CDZH01075396.1_pt1 | contig 18879 bp, 23 predicted proteins | sample 557721 | NCBI WGS metagenome assembly CDZH01 (sample SAMEA3182062, study PRJEB8094) | gut metagenome | biome: human; feature: gut; material: Stool; isolation source: human stools | place: Canada | collected 2013-01-14
CCCCGAGACCGTAATGGGGATTACGAGCCACAGATTGTAAAGAAGCATCAGATGGATGTATCTGAGATCGAAGACAAGATATTGTTCCTGTATTCACAGGGAACATCTACACGGGATATCGAACGAACCATGCAGGAGATGTACGGGATCGAGGTAGACGCGACCCGCGTATCCAAGATCACGGACAAGATTCTGCCGGTGATTCGTGAATGGCAGAACCGCCCGCTGGAGAGTGTATATGCCATGGTCATGCTGGACGCCATCCATTACAAGGTGCGGGAAGACGGGATCGTTGTCAAGAAAGCCGTATACATTGGAATCGGCACCGACCTCGAAGGGAAAAAGGATGTCCTTGGCATCTGGATCGGGGCCACGGAAAGCGCAAAATACTGGCTGAGCGTGCTGAACGGGCTGAAAAGCCGAGGTGTAAACGACATCTTGATTGTGTCAGTAGATGGATTGACCGGCTTTTCGGAAGCCATTGCCGCGGCATATCCCCGGACAGAAATCCAGCGGTGCATCATCCATCAGATCCGCAGCTCTACCCGCTATGTATCGTATAAAGACGTCAAAGCCTTTACTGCAGCGCTCAAGCCCATTTACAAAGCGCCCACCGAGGAGCTTGCACTGGAGGCTCTGGACGAACTGGAGTCCACCTGGGGCGGCAAGTATCCGGCATCGATCAAATCCTGGCGGGATCACTGGGACGAGCTTGCCACCATGTTCAAGTATCCGGAACAAATCCGGCGAATCATCTACACGACCAACGCTATCGAGAACTTCAACCGTCAGCTGCGCAAGGTCACGAAAACCAAGAGTGCGTTCGTAAGCGACGACGCCTTGCTCAAGCAACTGTATCTTGTGACCATGCAGGTTACGGACAAATGGACGATGCCCATCAAAGACTGGGGAGGCATTTTGATGCAGCTTATGATCTTCTTTGGCGACCGGGTCAATGTGACGCTTTGACAACTGCCACGGCGATCCGGAACCGTAAAGGTACGCTGCGCTTTTTCCCTTGACGGCTCCGGCTTCGCCGTGGTACGGTATCGACACAGGGCAAGGTGATACCTTGCCCCGCAGGTTAAACCGGAATCGTCTGGCGGTTTTGCCTTTACACAAAATTTTCGGCGCTACCTGATATGCTGATATTCGTAGCCCTTTTTGTGCCCTTTCAGCAATCATTTCTGCCTTTTCAGTTTGTTTTCAATTGCATTTTTGCTTTCCCAATTCATGGGATAAATCTTCCATTTTTCAGACATTTCTTCACTTTATCTGTATTGCGAATCGGGACAATTTACCCCACCTTTCACGCACTCCTCCATAAAAGACTGGAAAAGCAATATTATGCCATATTTTCAGCTAAATACCTAAGGAAAGCCGCAAAGGAACTAAATCAGGTAATCGCAATCGTCAACGGGAAAGGCCGAGTGTCAAAGGCTACTACAACAGTGAACCTTGCCTCTCTCTTTGTGAACAGGGCGAGAAAGTGATGCATTGACCTTTGTCAGCTTTCTTTATAGAACTACTTCTGCAATGCCATCATCACGCATGACGATATTTGTTCCATAAGGAGATGACATACTACTCAACCGTTCAATAAAATCAGCGCCAAGCATAGGCCGTGGCAAACCACTGGTTGAGCGTGGGCCGCCAAAGCCCAATTCAATAGGAAGCAGCAGCAGATGTTTCAACTCCCCCCCTCTATAACTGCAAAGAGGCACTACACTTTCAAAAGCTCGCCGATCTGTTTGCAGACCCCTAGTAAAGTTGTTTGAGCGTTTTTGGAAAAGCTCTCGCATAGTGCTGTCAGAATTGAGCCCATAATCTTCATAAAACTCTTCTGGCCCATAGGGGATATTTTCGTTTTGCAGTACGAAATCGCCTAGAGAATAAAAGATGGGGCACCCCCGGTAAATTTCGATTGGACGCAAAATATGCGGTCCAGTGCCCACCACAGCATCTGCGCCAGCATCGATGCACCGATGCGCAAACTCCACCAAAAAAGTATCGGGATTTTCTTTTTGCATTCCTGATAGCTCATGGGAATGGATAGATACAACAATAAAATCGGATTGAAATTCAGCCTCATAAATGGCTTTTTCCACCCTTACCATATCAACCGGATGAACAGTCGACTTTCTTTCTGGCGCACTTCCCTCAACAAAAGAAAGCGTTTTGAGCTTCAAGGTGCCTTCGCGCAGCGGCGGAAGATATCCCTCATTCCGTTTTATATCATCTCTGGCATTCATATGCGTTGCTTGGACAATCTCCCGCAGTGTTTCCATTTGCTGCCGCGTAACAACATAGGTTTCTTCATGACGTAGCCCATTTAATCCAGGACGACCGATATACCGTCTCGACTGTGCACCTGCCATAGCAGAAGGTTCAAAGGATGCGCAGGCCGAAACAAGAGCAAATCGCCCTTTTCCGGTATCCAAATAGGCAGGCGCCGCTGCTTCTGCAAGGTTTCTTCCCGCACCTGCATGAGGAATATCATGTGCTTCAAGAGCTTCGATGGTTTTCAGGAGACCCCAATGAGAAAAATCCAAAGTGTGGTTATTGGCGAAGGACAGCATATTGAATCCAATGCGTTTCGCATCTTCAAGTACCTTTTCATCTGCTCTTAGCCAAGATCCTCCGGAATACTGATTGCCCCACAGTTCTCCACGGTTAATTGTGGTTTCCAGGTTGAAATAGCGTAAATCACCTTTTTGGATGAAGGCGCATAGCTCATCAAGTCCTTGGTATTGTTTGGGGATCCGCCGTTGAATCAGCATATCACCGACAGCGGTAAAGTCCATATCCTTGATTTTCATAAACATTCCTTTCCGATCGCAATTTCAAAGTTAAAGCAAAAACTTCTGAGCGATCGCCGACATGATCGGCACACAAAGCATCGAAAGCACCGTACTTGCGCACACAAGCTGAACCGCATATCGGTAGTCCTGATCCAAACGTTGCGCATAAATTGCCACGTTGCTTCCTACCGGGGCTGCTGCAGCCAAGAACAAAGCAAGAGCAATTTTTTCATAGCACTGCGGCAGAAGTAATAAAATCAGTAACGATATGCATGGGATTAACAACAACCTCACGCAGCTGACTACATACAATCTACCGTGCCGAATGATCTCTGAGAACTTGGTTTGCGCTAAGTAGGTTCCTAAAACGATCATGGAAAGAGGTGTATTCAGTCCTGAGATTGCCGATAACGTGTTCTCCATCACCGCAGGGATAGGGATATCTGAAACAAACATGATAACCCCTGCAAGCGAAGAAAGCATAATGGGGTTTTTCAACACTGCAGCGACCGAGATTTTTTTACGATCACGGCTAAGAATCCATTGCCCATAAGTCCATTGTAACAAGTTCAGTAAAGCAATGAACCCCGCCACATAGAACACACCCTCACTGCCAAGAACGGCCGTGACGATTGGAAGTCCCATAAAGCCAGCATTAGAGAAGGCTGCGGCAAAATTATCAATGGGTGTTCGTTTCAACAGCAATGTGGCAACTAACATTGAAACGATCAGTAATGTTGCCGCCATACCAAAACTAACCAATAAATTTTGTATATGCTCCACAGTGCGTGGAATACAAAAAGACTGGAAGATCACACAGGGAAGAACAAAATACAGCAATAAGTTAGCGAGAGAGCGGCTTCCTTCCTTGCTGATCAATGTCCTACGAAAAAGAACTACACCTATGCCCATATAAAAAAGCATTGTCAGGATTTGCCTGCAAACGGTTCCTGTTACACTCATATCTATGTACCTATCTTTTTTGTTCACTCTCTTGGAACATGAGAACGGATGCGGCAGCCAACATTGCCCTAGGCACCAGTGAAGAAATTGTGACGAACTCTTCTGTGGTATGATGGCCTTCGCCACAGGCACCCATTGCACAAATTGCAGGAATCCCCATCCCTGCAGCCAAGTTAGCATCTGACCACCCTCCAACTTGGATAGGATGGAGTGTTCCAGGATACTCAATAGCGTCAGAAGCGACCTTGACCTGAGAGAACAGCCAAAGATTTTTTTGTGATGCCTCCATTACTTCGTTAATTGAAGATACGGCAAGCGTAGCATGTGTACCACGCACCACAGGGGTCGCAATAATATGTTTCACTTTTTCCAACAAGGCATCCAGATGCTGCCGCGAGGTAAAACGAACATCGACCTCCAAACGGCAGTAATCCGGTACAGCGTTTACACATGTGCCGCCGGAAATAAGGCCCACATTCAACGAAGTTCCTCGAGGCAGATCGTTCAACGCCTGAAGAGCGATCACTTGATGTGCTGCTTCCAATATGGCGCTGCGGCCTTTTTCAGGAGCATTTCCAGCATGCGAAGCAATTCCGTCGATCTCAACAGTAAAACGACAGGAACCTTTGCGTCCTACCACGAGGCCATCATTAGGGTAACCAGTCTCAAAGTTGAATACAGCCACACAAGGCTTTGCTGCTGCCCGATATTCTTCTGCCGCAGAAGATGCGCGGTGTCCGTTTTCCTCATCCCCCGCAAAGGCAAAGTGAATTGGTCTCCCGCAAAAGCCAGACTCTTGCAGAGCACGCAGAGCAAAAATTGCAACCACCAACCCCGCTTTCATATCCAAACAACCAGGGCCAAATGCTTTTCCGTCATGGATACGAAATGGGATGTTCCTCAATGTTCCCTTTGGAAACACTGTGTCCATATGTCCGCTGAATAAGATCGGAGCACCGGGATAGCAATCCCCCCAAACGCCATGAAGGAAATCTCCTTTTTCGCTCATCGGTACACGACGTGTCTCAACCTGTAATGCCCGAAGTTCACCTTCCACAAGGCTGCACATGGTATCGCAGCCAGCTTTATCGGTATTTCCGCTTTCGATTTGCACCATGGTTTCCAAAAGCTTCAGCATGCTATCCTGCTGTTTTGAAAGAAACACCCGGATGTACTGCAGCATCTGCATAGTGTTTTGTTCGTTCAAGACGGTCATATTGCACCTCAGCAAGAAGACAGATAGTCAAAAACCACTTGCGCATGAAGGGCGCTTAAATCCGGCAGAGCAGATTCCTGAACCATAAATCGATCACTATGCGCTGGGGCTACAAATCCCGCAGAATCATCACGGACACCCATTTTATAGAAGCAACCTGGCACAGCGGCCAAAAAGGCGCCCATGTCCTCAGTGCCCATGGAAGGTCTTTCGATAGAAATATGCTTATCTTCACCAAACAGCTTACAAATCGAACGATCAACAAGCTTGGTCATACGGGCATCGTTGAAGCCAGCGGCAAATGATTCTTCAATTTTGACAATCGCCTGTCCTCCAAAGATGTCAGCAACTCCGCAAGCAATTCGCTGCACAGCATTGGTAGTTTTCTTGCGCAGGTCGGCGTCTAATGTACGAATGATACCCGACAGGGTTACTTCCTCGGCAACAACATTGCTACGTGTGCCGCCTCGGATTGTACCCACACTGATAAGAGCCGAATCTAGAGGGTCGACCTCGCGGCTGATATAGCATTGCAATGCGGTCAGGATTTGTGCAGTGATCATGATGGCATCAACGCCCTGATGAGGCCGTGCTCCATGAGCATTCCTTCCTAAAACCGTAATTTTAAACGGATTCGAAGCCGCGCAAAACTTCCCAACAATCGTGCCAACATGACCAGCCGGGTAGAGTGAACTTACATGAGCGCCAAAAATAGCGGTTACCTTAGGATTCTCCAACGCACCGGCTTCAATCATGGGGGCAGCGCCTCCATCTCCTTCCTCATCCGGTTGAAAAATGAACTTCACTGTTCCCGGTAGTTCTTTTCGGTGTGTAGCCAAAAGTTTTGCCGAACCCAGCAGTGCGGCAGTATGGCAATCATGGCCGCACGCATGCATTATGCCCTCTCGTTGTGAACGATATGGAACATCGTTTTTTTCTTCAATGGGGAGTGCGTCCATATCAGCCCGAAGTGCAACTACAGCTCCTGGGTGTTCGCCTTCTAGAACGCCTACAACTCCCGTGCCACAAAGATTCGTTGTAGAAATCCCCAGATTATTCAAATACTGAACCACCAACTGAGAAGTTCTGAACTCCTGCTTCCCCAATTCAGGCCATTGATGGATTTGCCGACGTAAGTTGATGATCTCGTTGCTGATCGAGCGTGCTTCCGCTAAAAAATTTATTGGCTGCATAGCTTCATCCTTCACAATCATGTTTTCTAACCATTATATATGCGCTGCATATCCAGGCCCCATGGGAAGTCCAAGCAAAACCCAAATGACTAACAAAATCAACCATGCCACGCCAGCAAATAGCGTATATGGAAGCATGTAGGAAACAAAGGTTCCAAACCCTGCCCGCTTATCATATTTGGAAACATAACTCAACAAAACGGCAACGGGCGAGGAGGTGGGACAGATATTATTTGTCAGGCCATCACCCATACGATATGCAACCTGCACAAAAGCGGGATTGATACCAGCTACCATGAACATTGGAACAAAAATCGAAGCGAGTAAGCCCCATTTTCCGCTGGAGCTGGCCATAAACAGGTTGATCAGCGCCACAAGTACAACAAACAGTATCATTAGAACCAAACTAGGAACGGACAAAGATTCGAGCAGCTCCCCGCCCTTAATGGCGATAATCGTAGCAAGATTACTACCTTTAAAAAGGGAGATAAACTGGGAACTAAAGAATGAAATGAAGAAAAACCCTGTCATCGTTCCCAATTCTGCACGCATCATGGGAAGTGTGCTGCCGAAGTTTTTTACGCTGCCAGTGGTTTTTCCATAGACGTAGCCAGTGGAAAAGAACATGATAAGAACCAAAGCAGGAATGCATTTGAAAAGATATCCATCCAAAATACTTCCACCTTCGGGCGCCGCGAAGGGCAGTCCAGGCAATGTCATTGTCACGGCACACAGCGCGAAAATGATTAATGCAATCAGAGCATTCCGTAGGCCCTTCCTTTGCACAGTCGTAAGAGGGGCTTTTGCGTCATCGCTTATATCGAACAATAGGCCAGAATCCTTACCTAAGCCAGTTCGTTCCAACCGAGGTTCAATATAAAATATGGTCACGCAGGCGCAAACTACTGTAAGAAAAAATGTGGACACGAACAGGAAATACCACCCCATAGCGGGGTTTGCGACAAAGTTGGGATCAATCAGTTGTGCAGCTTCTTGTGTCAAGCCAGCCAAAGTTGCGTCTCCATCGCCCACCAAAAGGTTCGCTCCATAGCCTACGCAGCGGCTAGCAAATGCGAGAAAGAGTCCCGCGAGGGGATTACGGCCCAACCCGGCAAACAACAGTGCGACGAGTGGCGGGAAAAAAATCGCAGCAGCATCACCGATGAGATTTGAGTTAACGCCGATAAACGCAATCAACAACGTGGCAATCCACTTGCTTTTTCCAGAACCAGCTAACTTCAGCATAGAGGGTAGGAGGCCGCTACGGTTTGCAACGCCAAGGCCCAATGTGCAAATTGGCACTGTCAGCATAGGCGCAAAACTCATCCACACATTGCCCATGTTTTTCAGAAAATCTGCGATGGAACTGGCCGTCAGCAAATTGTTCACAGTTACGACTTCACCAGACACTGGGTGAACAGCAGATGTCCCAAGCATGCTAAACAGCACGGAGCAAAGTGCCACAATCACGGACATTCCCAAGAAAAGATAGGCCGCATGTGGGATTTTGTTTCCCCATTTTTCAATTCGTCCAAAAAATCCTTTTTCTTGCGTTGTTGAGGTGCTACTCATGTTATTTTTCCTTTCGATTTTTTAATATATACTTTATACGCATATAAGTTACCCAACTTAGTGCTAAAAAAAAGACAGAATTATCCAGCGGTTAAAACCACATTGAATAATCCTGTCTAATTTGAAGTAAAGATGTTAGTCAATACCCCGTTAGCAAAATTACATTAGTATTTTGTTATTGTGCATATTATGACAGCAACGCTCCAACTTGTCAACAGTATTTTAAAAAAAACTTAATTTCGTCCCCGGCATGGAGGCAAATCAGGATAAAAACTCCGAGCGCGTGACCCCAGTTTATCATATGCATCCCGAAGGGCTATAGTAATCGTTTTTCTAGAGGTACCAAAATAACGTGTCTGCAATGCACGGATGATCTCGTCAATATCGTAAAAATTTCTGCCTTCCAATACCGATGCCACAAAATCGCTGGTATTTCTGCAAGAAGAATTGAGTTCAGCGCTCAAAACCATTCCATCACTTTTTCGGATCACCAAACTGATCACTAATAAACTTTGTGTTTGAGTAATAGGGTTTGTTTCAGCAGTTTTCCCACTTCCACAAATATAAATTGTATCTTCGCTGTAACGCATAACATAGTTCCTCATACCTAAGAAACATTAGTTTAAAATATAAGTAAATTATATATGATACAAAAGTTTTGTCAAGATGAAAAGAAAAAACGCATGTCAAATGTGGGTCTATAAAAGGAGTCCAGCTACCAAATTATTTGTAAATTGACTCGTCCATGTCACAACTGGATCCCAGAATTTTCATTCCACTTCTGAATCAACAAAATAGAAAAGCCAAATCTGTCAGTCTTTTCTTTCGTTCAGCTCTAGCCTGCACGCTGATTTTTCGGGGCTGGTATTTCCAATGTTTTAGCTCGCAGCATACATTAAATCAACATTACGGAGTAATCAAATGTTGATGCAATAGAAATCCACCATACCCTATAGAACCGACAAGGTTTTGCATTGCTATATCTAAATTGACCGATAATGCCAGCATAACAGGGACAGTGCTGTTGCCACATCAATCTTGGGGAACATTGCAACCGTTTTCGACCGGAACTTAATCGGATCATTCATATGTACTCCACCCGCTTAAATCCATGCCGTTCACACTGCTCTATCAGTTCGCGGTAATCTTTCATTTTCAGCTCCGCAAACTCTTTGCTGATCCACGTATTGCATTCTGTCGCATAGCACTCGGCTCCGGTATCAATGCCAAGATACTTGCAGTTTCCATTCGCGTTTCGCTTTGTACGGAATTGCAGAATCATGCTTCCCTCTCCTCTCACCCGCAAATGCTCCGTGTCGCCACATCAATCTGAAACCCCGGCCAGTACCCATCCGCTTCAGGCTCCAAGCTCAGGATGTTGACAACCTTGTGTTCGGCATTCCACGTTTCGCCCTTCGCCATGAATGCGCCATTCCGGATGATCGCTTTCTCACGCTCGCCTCCTCTCGCTGCAATCACCGCTTTGCAGACGCGCTCCGCATTGGACAGCAGCACATCAATTTTCTGTCCTGTAGTCAGCGGTTTGTTGTGCGGTTTGTTGATTTTCAGATTCTCAAAGCCTGTCCATGCTTCAAAATATGTGAGCTGTGCTTTCTCATTGATGCCTGTAATAGCCGACACCGTGTAATTCCATTCGCCAAAAGGATAGTATTCCGCTGCTTGCAAATACCACAGATGCCGCTGGTACACAAAGCTGATATAGCACCATACGTCATTGCGTTCCAGCACATACACTCCGTTTTGCCGCTCAATTTCAGCCGCAATCTCATCAAACTGCTGGCGCTTCATTTCTGCAATTGTCATTTTGCCTCCTCCTCAATTGTTGTGGTACGCGGTAAAGCTTTCACCGTCTTCATCCGTTTTCCAAATCTCCCGATTAGTGCAATTCGATGCGACCATAATATTCAAGTGATAAGGCATCAAGCACCGCAAATTCAGTGCATCCCCACGTTTTGTAGTATTGGTATAGATCCTCCATTTCTAAAAGTACATCAGGGTCATACTCATCGCCCATTAACGGCGACAAAACAGTTTTGACCATTTTCTTTTTCCTTTCCTGCCGGGATTAGCCGCCCGGCTCGGCTGATGGTGTATTTATTCAACGTTCCAAGTGATTTCTTCGCGGTCGTTTTCTACGCTGTAAGTCATTTCTACATCATCAATATTGTAGATTCTGTAGTTACCGTAGAGGACGAACGTTGCGGGGTTGCTTTCAATAATAGTTTTGATTCCGCTTTTCTTAAATTTCCCGGTTTCCTCTGCGCCGCTGATGTAGTAGGATGAACCGTCTTTGTATGCGACAAACAGGGAGGAATCATCGTCCAGAAAATCCTTATTGTTGATGTAATTATCCATGATGTAGGGGATAATTTCTTTCAACGTGCTGATTTCAAAAATCTGACCGCCTTTAGTTTCGATGATTTTCATTTCCTTTCCCTCCGTCGCTTTTATTGTTCACCGGGTTTTGCCGCCCGGCGCGGCGCTGCTTATTTTCCGGACATAATCCATTTGCAGCAAACCTTGAATTTCCGTTCAGCTATCTCGTAATCATCTTCAAACATAAACCGCTTCAATTCCTTTGTTGAGGTTTCATATTCAACAATATTGAAATATCCAATTCCTGAGCTGATGATGTAATGAAAAACTTGTCTGCCGTCAATTTCAGCGTGTTCTACCAAATGCAAATTGATCCAAAGACGCTTATCCATTTCTTTTCCCTTTCTGCTCAATGCTTTTCCACGCTCTGCGCATCCCACCATTTCTTTCCACCGCCCTGCATGCCACAGTAATCAAGGAAGCTATCCACATGACGCATTGTTGTTGGGCTGTACCCGTCCCACAGCCGCTTGAATTCGCCTTTTTCATTCCGGTAACACACAAGCGTGTCATAGCTTTGCAAAAACAGCTCGTTATCAGTTTCCACGAGCTTGGCCTTTCCGTAAAAACTGCGCTGTCCTTTCGTGGGAATAAGGTCGCTCACTCGCCGCGCCACAATGCCGTAGTGATACTTTTCAATTTTGTACATTTCACACCTCGAATTTCGCTCCGGTCAGCACAAGAGCGGCCAGAATTACATTGGTTTCCGCTTCGCCAAATCTCATACGGTAGAGCAGCATCTTTTTCATGTCGCTCATTTTTAGGTGTCCATCGAAATAGGACGTAATATTTTTGTTTGCATCAAGTTCCCGCTTTGCTTCTGCTTTTGTCGCGTACATTTTCATGCTCCTTTCATATTCGCTGTTTTTCATGCTAATGCTCCCAGTAAAACAACAAGCGCCCACAGGGCAAACACCACTGCGAGCGCTTTAATTCCATTCCATACGAACCATGCCGGACTACCAAACCGAATTCTCACGCTGCATTCCCTTCCTGCAACGCGCACGCCTGCTTTGCCAAATCCGCAAGTGTTCGCCGCATTGCCGCCATTTCCGCTTGAAGCTCGGCATCAAACAGAAGCTCCATCTTGAATTCATTTTGCATACGGGCAATTTCACCCGCCAACCGCAATGCCATTTGCTGAATGCGTTCTAGTTTACTCATTTTACTTTCTCCTTTTCGTTAATAATTTACATATTAGGGTAAAAAAAGAGGCTGTGCGAACAGCCCCTCAAAAATTCAGCAGTAAAAGTTAATTTCATCAATATCAAAGTACCGTTTCCACTCAGAACAAATCCAGAAGAATTGCGCAGATATCATATCAAGAAGGCTATTTAGTTCTCGTTGGGGGATTCTACTATTATTGTTCGCAACAACACATCCACCTGATTTTGTCAGCCACACTTTTGTTGCGCTTTGGCTTGGTTTGCCCTCTGCAATATGCACATGTACTGGTTCACCGTTTTCATTTGACCAGAAAAAGACGATATAGCTTCCAGCCCTAAACAGACTTGGCAAGACAAACACCCCCTGTTTCGGCATACCGATATATTAAATGAGCATTACTTTCCAAGAATTTCACAAAAAATGCTATCTCATCATCTGTGAATCCTTCCCGCGAAATCCACTCATAAGTCGGCAGAACACACCGCGCAGAATCAAATCCATTTTCCGTTGGGCGCTCAAACTGCACTTCAACAGTATTGCCTTGCTTGACCTGCGTATGAAGTATAGCCGTTTCATCTGCTAATTCCATATACGGATACAGCATTTGCATTCACTCCTTTCTCACTTCATAGTATATCCATTATTATGGGCGCAGCTTATGCAATTTTGGGTTCGCACTCGCTACGTTTTCCACCCATTCAGCCACATAGTTTACCGCATCGCGGGTTTCCTCTGAATATTCAGTAAGCGTATCCACCTTTTCCGTCAGGCTGTCCATGCGTGCAGTCAGATCACCTATTTGCCGCCCGTGAGCATCCATTTTTTCAGACAACCCATCCATACGCACAGTCAAATCTCCAATTTTCCGCCCTTGCGCATCTACCTTTTCAGTTAGGTTAGTTATGCTCCGTCCTTGTGCATCCACTTTTTCAGTCAGGCTATCCATACGGCAATTCATTTCAGACATGTTGGCTTTCATGGATTCCATGTCCGCTCGCATTGCGGACAGCACTTCCAAAATTCGTTCTTCGTTATTCATGCCAATCACCTCATTATCGCTCCATAAAAGTGATGCCCGCCGTAAGCACCATGACTACATTCCCACAGCCACGAAGAAATGCAATTTCGTCCTAGACGGTGGGCAAATTTATTATACCACGCCATAAATGAATCCACAATCTGCATTCATTTTTAGTCGCATTTTTCGGCTTGTCAGTCACGACATAATAGCAGTAACGTTCCATGTACGCTTTGTATGATTTGTAGGCCTGTACATGCAAATATCAAATGGGCTTTCCCATTCGTGGGACTTTATGACATGATTGGGATGCGACTCTATAAACTGGCGAACACGTGCCAAAGCGCGGCATGCATATGACCATTTCTCTGTTTTCCATGTTACCAGCCCGAAACGATCTATGCGCAAAACATGAACTTTCATCCTTTGCAAGCCGCCAATGCTATAAGTATGCAGATCGGTTATAACATAATTCACCATATCTCCATTGTAATCTACACGCCCATAAAAACAGCCCTTCGGCATTTTAAACCCTTCAAACTCTTGCCCGTAATACGGATTGCATATAAATTGCTTCATTATACCTTTTCCCTTCTGCCTTAAAAAATGCCGACCTTCGCGTTTGCCGTTCCCCGGTTCAGTGTTTCGGCCTTCGCCCTTCCCCGCCGCCTTTGTAGGCGTTTCGCGTGGGCGCTAGTTTTTGTCGTTTGCTATCGCAAAAACTGGAAGCATGCAAAAGGCGCGGCCAATTTGGCCGCGCCCGCATGCTTTTTTTCTTTATGCCGCTTGTTTTTTCTTTGTGCTCTTTCCGGGCTTGCTTTCCGTTTCTGGAAAGTCTTTTTGCAATCCCGCGAAAAGCTCTTTTGCTGCCGTTGTATCAAGCGTAGCCGTCAATACTTCTTTCAGACTAGTACCATTCAGCCGCAATGCTGCAATGGTGAATGCCCTTGAGAAGATAACATTCGCGGACAACGCTTTTACTTTCGGCTTGCCTTTCGTGGTATATGTTACCGTTCCGCCGCCGCAAATATAAGCGGTTTCAGCCTTGCTTGCGTTGAACCGTTCAACGCCCATGCCGGAAACAATGCTTGATACTTCCGCGGCTACTTTGCGCGCAAGCGCGCTTTTGTCTTTTGCAAGCCGTTTTGCGTCATCATCTTCAGCAGTCAAGCAATCAACCCGGCCATAAACGGAAGCCACATAGCCGATTTTGTCGCATGCCTTAAACGTTTGCTCAAGCGCCGGAATATAGCGCGCATATCGTGCAACGCCGCCTGTTGCCATGGCCGCGACTAACTGTTTAACTGTAATCGCGTTTTTTTGCTCTTGTGATATGGCATGGGCATCGCATTCAACTTTTGCCGCTTCGGAAGCCTTGCACGCTTCGGCTTGTTTCTTTTTTGCTTGCGACAATGCCGCTTGCAAGTCTTCTACTGGATCGCCGTCCGCTTGCGCTTCGTCAATCTTCCGCAAAATTGCATCAACTTTTTTTGCGCATTCATCCGCAAAAGCTGTGAAGGCTGCTTCGCGTGCAATCAGTTCGACAATGGTGTATTCTTTCTTTGTCATTTTTATATACCTCTTGCGTCAAAAATATGATATACTGCATTTGCGGGGATGCATCCCGCGCTTTCCGGCGATAGTTATACGCATACCACCGGGAAACGCCCGCCCATATGGGCGGCCTATGTGAATATGGCGGCAATCGCCTTACAGCTTCGCGGCCTTCAGGTGTACGGCCTGTACAGGTGCGGAATGTTCCGCGTTGCCTATTGGCAATGGTACGGCGCGCACGTTGGCGGCTGGCTGAAAGGTATTCGCCATATTGCTTTGTCAATGTTCGGCGCTTGCTTTGCAGCTTGCGTGTCTTTCGATGGTCATATGATAGCATACTGGCCAGTATACTACAATAACAAAAGTATTAAGCTTTTGTAATATTTGCGTAACATATGAATATTATGCTATGTTTGAAAAGGAATAGTGTATAAATGAGTAGGAAAATTGAGGACGGAAAGACGGCAAAGCAACGTTATGAAGAAAATAAAACTACCTTAAAAGTATTTGTGAGTATAGAAAAGGCGCAGGATATAAAGGATTGTGCCGCACTTGCAGGGCTGAGTATAACGCAATATTTACTAATGTGTCATGAAAATTATCAACACGGCAGAATGAATAATAATTAGTTTCTTCCTTCCTATCGCCGCGCGTCAAGCGTGGCGCGGCGGCAAACTATGCCGCCGTTATAATGTGCCGGTAATAGCGCGGCACGAGCTAGTGCTTTAGGCTGCATGTTCTAGTATTTATAACTAGATTATATGGTATGATATGTTATGAGTAATAGTATTTTATATGTGCGTGCCTGATGTAAAATATGTTTGACATATCCGATTGCAGCCCCGGCGTTTCCTTCCAGCCTTGCGCCTGCCTCTTCCCTGCCCTGCCTGCTATGTGCGCTTTTGACGGAACCGCACCCGGGGTGCTTTTTCACCGTAAAAACCGAACGTTTGTGCCAGTATGCACATAGTCACTATTTCTCACTCTCAACTCAAAAAATCACTCAAATTATCAATGAATTTCGCCCCTCTCAGCATAGCCATTTTTCAACGTATATTCACACGTAAAGCGCAGCGTTTATTTAATATAATTTCAGCCTGTAAAAACAGATTTTCTAGTAATTTAGCCGCTTTTTCCCCACTTTTTTCTCAATTCGAATTTACGCAGAATGCCAAATATGATATAATAATTGTACAAGACGGAGCTGCCCTGGGCAGTGCGAATTCTGAATGAAGGAGTGCAAAATATGAATAGTGCAACGAGTGTAACAACGAGTGTAACAACGAGCGGAGCGAGTAGCGGAGCGAGTAGCGGAGCGAGTAGCGGAGCGAGTAGCGGAGCGAGTAGCGGAGCGAGTAGCGTGGCGAGTAGCGGAGCGAGTAGCGTGGCGAGTATATACGATGAAAAGGAAGTCGGCATGGTGCTGCGTGTCAACTTTGCTGGCCCAAACAGAGGGCTGGTGGCGAGCGGAACAGCGAATGAAACAACGAGCGTAGCGAGCAGTGGAACAACAAGCGTAGCGAACAGCGAATCCGAGAGCGTAACGAGCGGAGCGAGTAGCCACAAAGGCAAGCGCTGCACTTCTAATCCTATAAAAGATAAAAATGATATAAACAGAATGTGCGAATACTTCAAGGCTGCCGGGGACTATCGTATGTATGCCATCTTTATGGTAGGCATCAATACAGCATACCGCATTTCAGACATCCTGTCGCTGCGATGGGGTGACATTCTGAATGAAAGTGGCGAATTCTGGCGCAAGGAAAAGAAGACTGGCAAGTGGCGCTTCATCTGCCTGAATCAAACCCTGCTGAATGCTCTTGATTTGTACAGGCAAAAGACGGACGTGGCCGTCTCTTCAGAGGCATATGTTTTTCCGGCGAGTAGGTCATGTTACGAGACGGCGGCACGGCAAGATGTTGACAGGAAGCTGAAACGTGCCGTGGCAGATCTGGGCATTGCGGCTCACGCCGGTACGCACCTGATGCGCAAAACCTTTGCCTATCATTATCTTACTGGTGCGGCTGACCGCAGCCGTGCTTTGGAGCAGCTAATGTTGCTGCTGGGGCATTCATCTCCGCGCATTACGCTGAGCTATGCCGGTATTACCGAGGATGAGCTGCGAGATGCGTATGAGTGTACTTGCTTGGGTTGCTGAATTTTCTCTTTTACAGGTAAAAAGAATAAAAAGGGCGAGCGGAGCGAGCCTGAGCAAGCCACGTGAACCGCGCCCCTCCCTTACCCCCCGCAAAGGTTTGCGTGGCGAAGCGGGTGCCAACGGCCCAGACTTTGTTAGTTTAGGTTTCAGGGTTGCTGGCAGCACTCGCGCCTCCGCCCCCAAACGCACGGCGCGGTGCCTGCCTTGACGGGTGCTATATTATAGGAATTGTCGGCTTGTCGCTGACGCTCCAGCCGCGCCGCGAACGCGGCGAAAGGTAGAAATACGGAAGCGTAGCGAGTAGCAGGTGAGCAACAGCGAAGCAACGAACGATGCGAGCCAAATTTTTTGCGGACAAAATGAGCAGCAGCGAAGCAGCGAATGAATGAGCAATTCGAATTTACAAAGTGCTGCAAGCCGTAGTATGATGTTCATGTGTAGAGGGTGGCACCCTTCATATACAGGTCATTTCTCTTTTACAGGCAAATAGAACGCTCGCATAGCTCGCTAGGTAGAACGTGGCCAATCAATTAGGGCCACTGTATTGCCAACTTATATAGAATAGAGGGCTCGTGCGGCAAGCACACCTATTATTCAACCGTGTTCTGCGGGGCAAATCGGGATTTATTTCTTTTTACTCTGTATAAGATTTTCGCACTCCCATATAATGCGATTTTCTGGTGAAACACGAAATGAGCGTCGTTTTAAGATGAAATGGCCCAAAACAGCATATCGAAAGGAAGGATTTTTATTTCAGACAAAACGAACCTGATGTTGATCGACCGGGATACCGGCGAAGTTGTTAAGACCTTTGAGGACGGCTGCACTATCATCTCCCCAGAGGAAAGGCAGCGAAGGTCGAATTACTGGCAACACGTCAATAATTCGAAGAAGTCGTACTCGTCAGAAGGGTTCATATTCTACCTATATAATGACGAGAGTAAGTTTTCGGAACTATCGCCTAGGACAGCAGCTCGTATAATCTACTTGGCGACATATCTATCTTACGATGACAACATTCTCTATTCTACCCAGAGGAAAAAAATGACGAAAAGCACAATGCGCGAAGCACTCGGGTTAAGCGTCGCTACGTTTTATGAATTCCTTGACGAGGCAACAGAGAGCGGAATACTGCACTGCGAGGATGGATGTTGGAAGTTAAGTCCATTCTCGTTCCGAAAAGGTAGCGTAGGCAAAGCTAAGTACGATGTGCTCGTCAAGCTGTATACGAAGACCATCCGGGATCTGTACAAGTCCACGCCAAAGAAGTTCCACCAGTACCTAGGATACGTGTTCCTGCTCGTACCATACGTCAATACGGAGTGGAATATCGTGTGCCATAACCCCTTTGAGCCGGATCTTGATTGCTTAGAGCCCATGACAGGGTAGCGCCGAAAATTTTGTGTAAAGGCAAAACCGCCAGACGATTCCGGTTTAACCTGCGGGGCAAGGTATCACCTTGCCCTGTGTCGATACCGTACCACGGCGAAGCCGGAGCCGTCAAGGGAAAAAGCGCAGCGTACCTTTACGGTTCCGGATCGCCGTGGCAGTTGTCAAAGCGTCACATTGACCCGGTCGCCAAAGAAGATCATAAGCTGCATCAAAATGCCTCCCCAGTCTTTGATGGGCATCGTCCATTTGTCCGTAACCTGCATGGTCACAAGATACAGTTGCTTGAGCAAGGCGTCGTCGCTTACGAACGCACTCTTGGTTTTCGTGACCTTGCGCAGCTGACGGTTGAAGTTCTCGATAGCGTTGGTCGTGTAGATGATTCGCCGGATTTGTTCCGGATACTTGAACATGGTGGCAAGCTCGTCCCAGTGATCCCGCCAGGATTTGATCGATGCCGGATACTTGCCGCCCCAGGTGGACTCCAGTTCGTCCAGAGCCTCCAGTGCAAGCTCCTCGGTGGGCGCTTTGTAAATGGGCTTGAGCGCTGCGGTAAAGGCTTTGACGTCTTTATACGATACATAGCGGGTAGAGCTGCGGATCTGATGGATGATGCACCGCTGGATTTCTGTCCGGGGATATGCCGCGGCAATGGCTTCCGAAAAGCCGGTCAATCCATCTACTGACACAATCAAGATGTCGTTTACACCTCGGCTTTTCAGCCCGTTCAGCACGCTCAGCCAGTATTTTGCGCTTTCCGTGGCCCCGATCCAGATGCCAAGGACATCCTTTTTCCCTTCGAGGTCGGTGCCGATTCCAATGTATACGGCTTTCTTGACAACGATCCCGTCTTCCCGCACCTTGTAATGGATGGCGTCCAGCATGACCATGGCATATACACTCTCCAGCGGGCGGTTCTGCCATTCACGAATCACCGGCAGAATCTTGTCCGTGATCTTGGATACGCGGGTCGCGTCTACCTCGATCCCGTACATCTCCTGCATGGTTCGTTCGATATCCCGTGTAGATGTTCCCTGTGAATACAGGAACAATATCTTGTCTTCGATCTCAGATACATCCATCTGATGCTTCTTTACAATCTGTGGCTCGTAATCCCCATTACGGTCTCGGGGTACCTTAAGGTCGATTTCTCCCTGACTGCTGCTGACCGTCTTGCTGTAGCTCCCATTACGACTGTTATCCGTCCGCTTGTTTTTGTAGTCGTAGCGGCTGTAGCCCAGTTCTTCCTCCAGTTCAGCGTCCATACATTCCTGAATCAGCCCCGCGGTTAGTTCCTTGACCAGTGCATGCACACCATCCATATCCCTGATCCCGCGTTCCTCGATCAGCTGCCGCATGAGGCTCTTTTCCTTCTTTGCCATTGTTTCTTCCTCCATTACCTTTTATTCTATCTGGCAATTTCGGTTTACACAATCCTGACGGCACTTTCG
>CDZH01004634.1_pt1 | contig 18730 bp, 18 predicted proteins | sample 557721 | NCBI WGS metagenome assembly CDZH01 (sample SAMEA3182062, study PRJEB8094) | gut metagenome | biome: human; feature: gut; material: Stool; isolation source: human stools | place: Canada | collected 2013-01-14
TCGCTGTCGGTGGGCCTGGGGCTGTTCAACCTGGTGCCTATCCCACCACTGGACGGCTCAAAGGTGCTGGCGGTGCTGCTGCCGGACCGGGCGTACAACTGGCTCATGCGCTATGAGCGCTTCGGTATGCTGGTGCTGCTGGTAGTTATCTCCGTGGGTGTCGGCAGCAACGCGCTGAACAGCGCCATACGCTGGACATTTACCCTGCTGTGCAGGCTGGTCGGTTTTGAGGTGTAAATTTGGACGATCCTATTTTTAAACTGGAAAAGGTGGTACAGACGCGGGGCGACGAGCCGCTGGAAGACTTCGAGGGGCCGCTGGATCTGATACTGTACCTGCTGGGAAAAAATAAGATAGAGATACAGGATATCCCCATCGCACTGATACTGGAGCAGTACCAGGATTATCTGGAAAAGCGAAAGCAGATGGATCTGGAGGTGGCCAGCGAGTTTATCACCATGGCCGCCCAGCTGATGTTCATCAAGACCCGTATGCTGCTGAACCTGGAGGACGAGGAAGCCCAGAGCGAGATGGACGCCCTCATCAAGTCGCTGGAGGAGCGCAAGCGGGGCGAGGCCTATGCCCGGGTGCGTATGCTGTCGGAACGGCTGGCGCCCCTGAGCGAGTTCGGGCGGAACATTCTGACCCGGCCGCCGGAGCCTATGGAGCGCGGGAAGATCTATGAGTACGACCAGGAGCCGGCGGATCTGGTGCTGACCATGCAGGAGATCACGGACCGGCAGGGTGCGCCGGAGGCACCGCCTATCCGGGCCTTTGACGAGATCGTGAAGCGGGAGCCGTATCCTGTGGAGACAAAGGCGAAGGAGATCCTGCGGCGGCTGCGGGGTGTGGGCATTACGCGCTTTTTGCTGCTGTTCCGCGGCAGCAAGACACGTAGTGAGCTGGTGGCCACGTTCATGGCGGTTCTGGAGCTGTGCCGGAACAATCTGATCAAGCTGGCCGGCGCGGCCAGCGACTGCACCGTCACCGCAGAGGGCGACGCGCCCGAAGAACTGATGTAAGGGGAGACCTATGGATACACTGGAAATGAAGGATATCGAGGCCGCCGTAGAGGGCATACTGTTTGCCTCCGGTGAGCCGGTGGCGGTGGATCGCATCTGCGTGGCGCTGAACATGGACCGCCCCACGGTGGAGCTGGTACTGCAGCATTTGCAGGACTATTACAGCTATGAGCGACGGGGCGTGCGGCTGCTGCGGATGGAGGACAGCTGGCAGCTGTGCTCCGCGCCGGAGTACGGCGACCAGATTCGTAAGGCGTTTGAGATTCGTAAGCCCGCCAAGCTCAGCCAGCCGGCGCTGGAGGTGCTGACCATCATCGCGTACTATCAGCCCACCACCCGGGCCTATGTGGACCAGATACGGGGCGTGGACAGCTCGTACACGGTGGGGCTGCTGCTGGACCGTCACCTGATCGAGGAGTGCGGACGGCTGCAGGTGCCGGGGCGGCCGCGGCTGTACCGGACGACACAGGCATTTTTGCGGGCGTTTCATCTGAATTCGCTGGAGGAGCTGCCCCAGCTGCCGGGAATGGAGGCCGACGGACAGCTGCGGCTGGACGACGATACGGTACCGGCGGACGGGGAGAACGGCGCGGAGGCGCTGTAAGCATACGGGAGAGATAACGCGGGAGGAGGGAGCACGATGACGGCGGTGTACATCATACTGGGCATTCTGCTGTTTTTCTTCCTGCTGTCACTGCTGCGTATCGGCGTGCGGGCGGACTTTGTGGGCGACCTTGCGGACACAAGAGTCACGGTGATCGCGGGGCCGGCGCGGATACAGATGCTTCCCAAACCGGATAAACCGGAGAAGCCCCAAAAGCCCAAGAAAGAAAAGAAGAAAAAGACACCGCAGGAGGAGAGCACCAAGGGGAAGGAAAAGAAAAAGCCGTCCCTGTCGGCGCAGGATATCAAGACGCTTCTGCCGGCGGTGTGGGCGTCCCTGAAGGGCGGACTGCGAAAGACGCGGCAGCGGCTGCTGATCGACCCGCTGGAGCTGTCGGCGGTGCTGCCGGGAGCCATGGACCCGGCGGGGGCGGCGGAGCTGTACGGCTATATCAACGCCGGAATGTGGACGGTGATGCCGCAGCTGGAGCACCTGACGCGGATACCGGACCCCGGCCTCCACGTGGAGGTGGACTTTGACAGCGAGCAGCTGCGGCTCACGGGCCGGCTGGGCGTGAGTTTGCAGATACGGGACCTGTTCGCCATCGGCTGGGCTTTCGCCAAGCCGGTGATACGGTGGCTCCTGGCCATGCGGAAGCGGCAGAGCGCTGCGGAGAAGGCGAAGGCGGCGCAGAACGCTGCAAAGCAGCGCGAAACAGTACACACAGCGCCGGACGGCGCGGGACATACGACCACATCAACTTCGACAAAGGAGAGCTGACAATGGAAATGACCGAAAAGAAAAATGACCTAAAGAGCATGATGGTGGAGTCTATGGAGAAGGTCAAGGAGATGGTGGACGCCAACAATATCGTGGGCGAACCTATCACCACGCCGGACGGCGTGACACTGATCCCCATCTCCCGGCTGAGCTACGGCTTTGGCTGCGGGGGCGGTGACTACGGCAAAAACAAGGAAAATTCCGGCGCCGGCTGCGGCGCGGGCGTGCGGGTGGAGCCCATGGCCTTCCTGGTGGTCAAGGGCGGCGTGACCCGTATGCTGCCGGTGGGTACGCCGGCCATCACTACCGTGGACCGGGTCATCGAGATGGTGCCGGAGCTGCTGGATCGGGTCGAGGGCTTCGTGGATAAGAAGCGGAACAAGGATTTCTGATACCAGACAAGAAGACAAGCAGCGCGGGAATAGACTGAGAGCATCCTGTGACGAGGAGGGCTTTCTGTGACCCGAGGGATCTTGGCGGCGCTGTGCGCCGCACTGGCCGTGCTGACATGCATACCCGCTGTGGCGGAGGCTGTGGAGGTCTCCGCCACGGCTTGCGTCCTGATGGACGCGGACACGGGGCAGGTGCTGTATGAAAAGAACGGGGACAAGCGGATGCTCATCGCCAGCACCACCAAGCTGATGACGGCGCTGGTGGCTCTGGAACTGGGGGAGCCGTCGCAGGTCATCACCGTAACTGCCGCCCACATGGCGGAGGGGTCCTCCATGTACCTGCGGCCGGGGGAGAAGCTGACGCTGGAGGAGCTGCTGTACGGGCTGCTGCTGTGCTCGGGCAATGACGCGGCGCTGGCGCTGACGGAGTGTGCAGGGGGTGTGGCGCCCTTTGTGGAACGGATGAACGAAAAGGCCGCCGCGCTGGGCATGAGGAACAGCCATTTTGCCAACCCCAACGGACTGGACGACGAGGCGCACTATTCCACCGCCTATGACATGGCGCTGCTGGGGTGCGCGGCGGTGAACGAGCCGACGCTGCGGCGGACGGCCTCCACACGGACGGCGGTCATCGGCGGGCGGACGCTGACCAACCACAACAAGCTGCTGAGCCGCCTGGACGGGTGCGTGGGGCTGAAGACCGGGTACACGAAGGCGGCAGGGCGGACGCTGGTGTCCTGCGCGGAGCAGGCGGGACATCGGCTGGTGGCGGTAACGCTGCGGGACGGGGACGATTGGAACGACCACGAGGCACTGTACCGCTGGGGGTTCCTGCTGACAGGCATACAGGAGACGCTGGAGACGCGCCTGCTCGGCGCACTGGGAAACGGGAGAGAGGTATCGCCATGACCGAGCGCATACAGAAGCTGCTGGCCGCCGCGGGGCTGTGCTCCCGCCGGACGGCGGAAGAGTGGATCGCCGCCGGACGCGTGACCGTCAACGGACGGCGGAGCCGTGTAGGCGACAAGGCGGATCCGGAGACGGACGATATCCGGGTGGATGGACGGCCCCTGCGGGGCGCGGCACAGCACGTGTATCTGATGCTGCACAAGCCGCGGGGCTATGTGACCACCCTCTCTGACGAACGGGGCCGCCCTACGGCGGCATCGCTGGTCAGGGGCTGCGGCACGCGGGTGTATCCCGTGGGGCGGCTGGACCTGGACTCGGAGGGATTACTGCTGTTTACCAACGACGGGGCGCTGACCCATGCGCTGCTGCACCCCAGCCACCAGGTGGACAAGACGTATATCGTCACGGTCACTGGCGCGGCAGAGGACAGCGCACGGCAGCTGTCGGCGGTGGATAGACTGGACGGACAGCCCATCGTGCCGGCGCAGGTGGACGAGCTGTACCGCCGGGGCGACAGGGCGGAATACCGGATCGTCATCCATCAGGGGAAAAAGCGGCAGATACGCCGCATGTGCGCCGCCGTGGGGCTGACTGTGACCCGACTGTGCCGGGTGGCGGAGGGCGATATCGCCCTGGGCGACCTGCCGCCGGGAAAGTGGCGGTATCTGACAGCGGAGGAGCTGCAATCTATCAAAGGAAGCCATCAACATGAATGAAAACGTGCTACAGACCATCCGGGCCGGGATGGATACCTTTTCGAAGGGACAGAAGCGCATCGCAGCGTTTATACTGGACAATTATGACCGCGCGGCGTTTATGACCGCCGCGCGGCTGGGCGAGACGGCCTCCGTCAGTGAGTCCACGGTGGTGCGCTTTGCCGCGCAGCTGGGCTACGACGGCTATCCGGAGATGCAGAAGGCCCTGCAGGAGCTGATACGGGGTAAGCTGACCTCCATCCAGCGGATACAGGTATCGCGGGATCAGATGTCCGGCGCGGACATTCTGGGCAGTGTGATGCAGCGGGATATGAACAGCATACACAATGTCATCGAGCAGTTGGACCGGGATGCCTTCAGCCGGGCGGTGGACAAGCTGCTGGGGGCGGAGCACATCTATATCCTGGGTGTGCGGTCCTCCTCATTTCTGGCGGGGTATCTGAACTTCTACCTGCACCTGATCTTCAAGAACGTGACGCTGGTGCAGTCCAGCGCCGCCGGTGAGATCTATGAGCAGCTGGCCCACATCGGCAGGGGCGACGTGCTGGTGGGAATATCCTTCCCGCGGTACTCCAAGATGGCTATCCACGCGGTGGAGTTTGCCTGCCGGCGGGGCGCGGAGGTGGTGGCGATCACCGATTCGGCACTGTCTCCGCTGTACGGCATGGCGGCGGTATCGCTGCTGGCGCCCTGCGACATGATCTCCTTCGTGGACTCCATGGCTGCGCCGCTGAGCCTGCTGAACGCGCTGATCCTGGCGGTGGGGCAGCAGCGGCGGGATGACCTGTCCGCCACGCTGGCGGATATGGAGCAGGTGTGGTCCAGGTACAGTATTTTCGGGAAAGATGACGAGTGACATGGCGAAGGAGATCGTGGTGATCGGCGGCGGCGCCGCCGGTCTGATGGCGGCCATCACCGCGGCCCGGCAGGGCGCGGCAGTGACGCTGCTGGAGCCCAACGAACGGCTGGGCAAGAAGGTGAATATCACCGGCAAGGGCCGGTGCAATGTGACCAATGACTGTGACCGGGAGACGCTGCTTGCCAGCATTCCCGGTAATGGGCGATTTTTGTACGGTGCGCTGACACGGTTCACGCCGCGGGACACCATGGCGTTTTTCGAGGCGCTGGGCGTGTCGCTGAAGGTGGAACGGGGAAACCGGGTGTTTCCGGTGTCTGACAGTGCCTTCGACATCACCAACGCGCTGGAACGGGAGCTGAAGCGCCGCCGCGTCCGCTGGGCGCGGGATCGGGCGCTGCATATAGAGACGGAGAACGGCGCGGTGACGGCCGTGCAGGGGGAGAAGGATGCCTATCCCGCGCAGGCGGTGATATTGGCCACCGGCGGTGTGTCCTATCCGGGTACCGGGTCCACGGGGGATGGCTACCGCATAGCGGAGGCACTGGGACACACCATTGTGCCGCCGCGGGGCTCTCTGGTGCCGCTGGTGTGCGCGGGCGAGGACTGTCCGGCTATGCAGGGCCTGAGCCTGCGGAACGTGGCAGTGACGGTATACAACGGGAAGAAAAAGGCGGTGTTCCGGGATTTCGGCGAGCTGCTGTTTACCCACTTCGGGGTGTCCGGACCGCTGGTGCTGTCCGCCAGCGCCCATCTGCGGCGCTGGGAGGGGGAGCGCTATACGATGGAGATCGACCTGAAGCCGGCGCTGGACGAGCAGAAGCTGGACGCGCGGGTGCTGCGGGACATCGGAGAAAATCCCAACCGGGAGATGGGGACCATCGCCGCGGGGCTGGTGCCCCACAGCATGGCGCCGGTGGTGCTGCGCCGGGCGGGGCTGACCGGAAGCGAAAAGGCCAACAGCCTGACAAAGGAACAGCGCCGGGCACTGGTGCAGGTGCTGAAGCACTTTACGCTGGAGCTTACCGGGCCGCGGCCCGTCAGTGAGGCGATCGTCACCGCCGGCGGCGTGAAGGTGGGAGAGGTAACGCCAAACACCATGGCGTCGAAGCGGGTGAGGGGATTGTTTTTTGCCGGCGAGGTGCTGGACGTGGACGCCTATACGGGGGGCTTTAATTTACAGATCGCATGGGCGACGGGGTATCTGGCGGGGCTGAGCGCCGCAGAAAGCGAGGAGACGACATGACGGAGAGACAGTACGCAGTGGCCATCGATGGGCCGTCCGGCGCGGGGAAGAGCACGCTGGCCCGGGCGGCGGCGGAGGCGCTGCATATCTTATATGTGGACACCGGGGCCATCTATCGGACCATCGGCGTGTATATGTATCGGCACGACATCGCGCCAACGGACGCGCCGGCGGTGATCGCGGCGCTGCCGGAGATCACTGTGGCCCTGCGGTATGACGAGGAGGGTCTGCAGCGGATGTATCTCAACGGCGAGGACGTGACGAAGGAGATACGCCTGCCGATGATATCGAAGTACGCCTCAGACGTGTCGGCCATACCGGAGGTGCGGGCGTTCCTGATGGAGCTGCAGCGGTCTCTGGCGCGGGAGCACAGCGTCATCATGGACGGACGTGACATCGGGACCGTGGTGCTGCCGGACGCGGAGGTGAAGGTGTTTCTGTGCGCGGATGTGGAGACACGGGCGCGGCGGCGGTTTTTGGAGCTGGAGCAGCGGGGCACGCCGAAGCCCTTTGACGAGGTGCTGCGGGATATGGAGCAGCGGGATTATAACGATACCCACCGGGCGGCGGCGCCGCTGCGGCCGGCGGATGATGCCATTATGATCGACAACACGGACATGGACTTCGCGGCCAGCCTGGAGCTGCTGCTGGATGTGATACGGGGGCGTGTGGCATCGTGAGAAATAAGTTTTACGCGGCGGCGTGGCGGGTGCTGCGCCCGCTGGTGCTGTTTTTTCTGCCGGTGGACCTGCGGGGAACGGAGCATCTGGAGGGCGGAGAACCGGTGCTGCTGTGCGCCAATCACTCCAGCGCCTGGGACCCCATCCTATTCGTGCTGTCCATGCCCCAGAGGTTCAACGTGCGGATCATGGCTAAGAAGCAGTTGTTCTCCATCCCCATCGTGGGTGGATTCCTGCGGGCGATCGGTGTGTTTCCGGTGGATCGGGGCAACAGTGACATTGGGGCGGTGAAGACCGCCATACAGAGCCTGCGGGACGGGTGGAACCTGTTCCTGTTTCCGGAGGGAACACGGGTGAAGACACCGGGACAGGCGGATGTCAAGTCCGGCGCGGGCATGATGGCCATCCGTGCCGGCGTGAAGCTGGCGCCGGTATATATCGGCACGAAGAAGCGCATATTCCGCAAGACGCCCATCATAATCGGTGAGCCCTTCGAGCCGGAGTACACCGGCCGCAAGGGTACGGCGGAGGAATATACTGCCAACGCCCATGAGGTCATGCGGCGGGCCTATGCCCTGGGAGGGATCGAATGCAGGTGATACTGGCGAAGACGGCGGGGTTCTGCTACGGCGTGGAACGGGCCGTGCACATGGCGGAGGCGGCAGCCCGGGAGGGCGGCTGCGTTATGCTGGGCAGTATCATACACAATGACCGGGTCATCGCGGCACTGGAGGCGTTGGGTGCGCGGCAGGCGGACAGCCCTCAGCAGGTGCGGCCGGGAGAGACGGTGATCATCCGTGCCCACGGCGAGACACGGGAGGCTTTACGGCTGTTGGAAGAACGGGGTGTACGCATCGTGGACGCTACCTGCCCACACGTGCTGCGGATCCACCGGCTGGTGGAACAGGCAGCCCGTGCGGGCCGGACACCCATCATTATCGGAGAAGCGCACCATCCGGAGGTGATGGCCGCCGCAAGCCGCTGTGAGCGCAGCGTGGTGCTGGAAAACACGGCAGAGCTGGCTGATTGGGTGGCGGCGGACCCGGCGCGGAAGGACATGGATTTGCTGGTTACCGCACAGACGACCTGTATTCGTTCGATATGGGAAGAGTGTGTAAAATTTTTAAAAAAACAGTGTACAAACGCCGAAATCTTTGATACAATATGTGATGCTACGCAAAAACGTCAATCCGAGGCGGCGAATATCGCCGGACGGGCGGACGTTATGGTCGTGGTCGGAGATCGTAAAAGTGCCAACACCAGACATTTAGCGGAGATCTGCAGCACACGCTGCGCCCGGGTCTATCAGATCGAAGGGCCGGAGGAGCTGCGGGTCGGGTCCCTTAACGGATGTTCTGTGGCGGGGCTTACAGCCGGCGCGTCCACGCCTGCGGGCATCATTAAGGAGGTATATGCAACGATGAGCGAAGAGATCAAGAACATGGAAGCTACGGAAGAGAGCTTCGAGGAAATGCTGGAAAAATCTTTTAAGACTTTGAATACAGGAGAGAAGGTAACCGGTATTGTAACGGCGATCGGCCCCACCGAGGTGCAGGTCGATCTGGGCTGCAAGCAGGCGGGCTATATCTCTGTGGACGAGCTGTCCGCAGATCCCAATGTGAAGCCTGAGGACGTCGTCAAGGTCGGCGACGAGATCGAGACCTATATCATCCGCGTCAACGACGTGGAGGGTTATGCCATGCTGTCCAAGAAGCGTCTGGACGCTGTCAAGGTCTGGGAGGATATCGAGAAGGCCCGCGAGGACAAGACCACTCTCGAAGGTAAAGTCACCGAGGAGAACAAGGGCGGTATCGTCGTTAATGTTAAGGGCGTGCGCGTGTTTGTGCCCGCTTCCCAGTCCGGTCTGCCCCGCGGCGCTGAACTGAGCACCATGATCGGCCAGACCGTGTCCCTGCGGATCACCGAGGTCAACCGTGCCCGCCGCCGCGTCGTCGGCTCCATCAAGGCCGTGACCTATGAGGCCCGTCAGGCCGCCCAGGCGGAGATCTGGAACAACATCGAGGTCGGCAAGCACTACACCGGCACCGTGAAGTCCATGACTTCCTACGGTGTGTTCGTGGACATCGGCGGCGTGGATGGTATGGTACATATCTCCGAGCTGTCCTGGAGCCGTATCAAGAACCCCGCCGAGGTCGTCTCCGTGGGCGATACCCTGGACGTGTACGTTATCTCCTTCGATCCCGAGAAGCACAAGATCTCCCTGGGCGTGAAGGATCGCAGCATGAATCCCTGGGATAAGTTCATGGCTACCTACCATGTGGGCGATGTGGCCAACGTGCGTATCGTGAAGCTGATGACCTTCGGCGCGTTCGCCGAGGTCGTGCCCGGTGTGGACGGCCTGATCCACATCTCCCAGATCGCGGATCGCCGCATCGAGAAGCCCGGCGACGTGCTGACCGAGGGCGAGATGGTGGATGCCAAGATCACCGCCATCGACGAGGAGAAGCAGAAGATCTCCCTGTCCATCCGCGCGCTGCTGGCTCCCGCCGCTGACGAGGACGCCGACGAGGAGTAATTGAATGGTAAACCCCCTCCGCTGCCCCACAGGCAGCGGAGGTGTTTTTGGTTGTTTTCACAATGGCGTGCAGGGGAAAATATCTTGCGACCTTGCGGAGAGGCATGGTACAATCGAGGTGGGCAAGAGAATTTAAGAGCATTGTGCTGAAGATAGAACGGATCAATTGGAATTTGACAGGGGGAGCGTGATCGTATGAAAAAGTTGATGGCATCAGTGTTAGCGTTGGTTTGCGTTGTTGCTATGGCGGGCTGCGGAAAGTCGAATGTTGGGGACTATCCTGCGACGATAATGGTAAATGGGATAAATTACTATTCGACCGATAATGCTGTTCCCGTTGAAGTAGACGAGAGTGTTATTCAGTACACCACGTCGTATGCGGAGGATGGCGTTCCCCGAAAAGATGGTGAGGCAAACTTCAACAGAGACCTGGGGACTCCGTATGCTGTTATTGAGGAAGACTTGGTAGTTGTCCTTATGGACAATGAGTGGATAGAGTTCAAGGCAAAGTAAGAGCGATCTCGGGTCGCAAAAGAGCGGGACGATGGGAGAAGCGTGCCGTACGAAAGGGACGGGGGATGAAGCGGGGGAAAAGAAAAATAATTTTGGGAGAGTTGCCTGTTTATGGGCAACTCTCCCGGTTTTTTGGCATAGGGGCAGAACCGGATCGCAGGAAGGGGGAAGCGCATATGAAAAGAGCAGACGTGAACTGGGGAGAGGTAAGGCGTAAGTATGAGTCGGGAATGTATACCTATCAGCGATTGGCAAGGGAGTACCATGTGTGTACGCAGACGGTGTGGCGACATGCGATCAAGGGGCAGTGGCAGATCGGCCGGGAGGAGGCGGAAAAGCAGATACTCCGGCGATGCCTGATGGCCACGGCAAAGCTGCTGGAGACGGCGGCTGCCGGGGCTACGGAACGGCTGGAAAGCGGAGAGGGCAGCCTGAAGGAGGTCAAGGAGCTGGGAGGTATCCTGCAGGCGCTGGTGGGGACAGCGGCAAAGATGTGTCAGAGCGAAAAGAACAACGACACGGCGGTCAACGAGATACGGGTGATCATGTCGGAGGAGGTAGAGGCGTTGAGCGGATGATATCCATGCCGGACCTGTTCACTTTTGCACAAGCATTCCCGAGAATTCTTGTGGGTTTCGTCAATTTCCCCTCCGGCTGTATTGTGGTAAAATTAACAATTAGAAAATTCAGCCTTCGTCGGAAGGGATAGGAAAGAACAGGGAGGAACAGGACATGGCTTTTGCTGATTTTCAGGCGCTGTACAAGCAGAAACTGACCACCGCGGACGAGGCGGTGAAGGTCATCAAGTCCGGTGATTGGGTGGACTACGGCTTCTGCGCCATTCATCCCCGGGTGCTGGACGAGGCGCTGGCCCGCCGTGCACCGGAGCTGGAGGATGTGAAGGTCCGGGGCGGTATTAGCCTGTGGAAGCCGGCGATCTTCGACATCGAGGATCCGGTGCACCATATCATCTTCAACTCTCACCACATGAGCAGCGTGGAGCGCCATCATATCGCCAGCGGCGCCGGGTTCCACGAGCCCATGCGGTACTCCGAGCTGCCCCGGTACTACTACGACCACATCACGCCGCCGGACGTGGCCATGTTCCAGGTGGCCCCGATGGACAAGCACGGGTACTTCAACTTCGGGCTCTCCGCCAGCCACGTGAAGGCGGTGTGCGAGATGGCCAAGGTGGTCATCGTGGAGGTCAACGAGAATATGCCCCGGTGCCTGGGCGGCTTTGACAACTGTATCCACGTCAGCGAGGTGGACATGATCGTGGAGGGGCGCAACGACCCCATGGGCGTCCAGCCCAGCGGCACGGCTACGGAGGTGGACCGGGCGGTGGCGAAGCTGATCGTGGAGCAGATACCCGACGGTGCCTGCTTGCAGCTGGGTATCGGCGGTATGCCCAATACCGTGGGCGCCATGCTGTGCGAGTCCGACCTGAAGGATCTGGGCGTACACACGGAGATGTATGTGGACGCCTATGTGGATCTGGCTATGGCGGGGAAGGTCACGTGCATGAAGAAGAACATCGACCGGGGCCGGCAGGTGTTCGCCTTTGCCGCCGGCACCCAGAAGCTGTACGACTATCTGGACGACAACCCGGCGTGCATGGCCGCGCCCATCAGCTACACCAACGACATCCGTACCATCGCGGCCATCGACAACTTTGTCTCCATCAACAACGCGGTGGATGTGGACCTGTACGGGCAGGTGAACGGTGAGACGGCGGGCACCAAGCAGATCAGCGGCGCCGGCGGACAGCAGGACTTTGTGCTGGGTGCGTATCTGTCCAAGGGCGGTAAGAGCTTTATCTGTCTCAGCTCCACTCACGCAGACAAGGACGGCACGCTGCATTCCCGCATACGGCCTACCCTGCAGAACGGTTCCGTGGTGACGGATACCCGCGTGAACACCATGTACGTGGTGACGGAGTACGGCTGCGTGTGCCTGAAGGGACTGACGGTGTGGGAGCGCGCGGAGAAGCTGATCTCCATCGCGCACCCGGACTTCCGGGAGGAACTGATCCGCGAGGCGGAGAAGCAGAAGATCTGGTATCCCCACAACAGAAGATAACGAATAACGAAAAAGAGCGCCGGGAGGCGCTCTTTTTGCATGAAAGAGGCGGTATCCGCGCAAGCTACGGCAAAAAGGAGGCGCGGATATGAGCAACGACGAAAACCGGGAAAAGAATGAGGAAAAAGCGGCGGTGCCGGTACAGCCGATCATTGATATGGGCAGCACTGTGGTGAAAAACAGCCGGGGGACGATACACTGCCTGACCATCGTGGGGCAGGTGGAGGGACACACGCTGCTGCCGGACAATCTGAAGAGTACAAAGTATGAGCACGTGCTGCCGCTGCTGGCGGCGCTGGAGCAGAACGAACAGGTGGACGGGGTGCTGCTGCTTCTGAACACCGTGGGTGGCGACATCGAGGCGGGACTGGCCATCGCGGAGCTGGCGGCAGGCATGACGAAGCCGGTGGTGACGCTGGTGCTGGGCGGCGGGCACTCCATCGGCGTACCGCTGGCGGTGTGCGGGAAGGAGACGTTCATCGCGCCCACGGCGTCCATGACAGTGCATCCGGTGCGGATGTCCGGGACGGTCATTGCCGCGCCGGAGACGTACCGATACTTTGAACGCCTCCAGGAGCGCATTATTCAGTTCGTGGCGGCCAACAGCCGCGTGACCGCGGAACGGTTCCGGGAGCTGATGCTCTCCAGCGGCGACATGGCCAATGACGTGGGGACGGTGCTGTACGGCGAGCAGGCGGTGGCAGAGGGAATCATCGATCGGATCGGTACACTGGGCGATGCGCTGGAGGCACTGTACGGACAGATCGAACGGCGGCATGGATAGACATTGGCGGAGGGCGGGGGCTCTCCGCTTTTTTCATGCCGGCGCGTGGGTTTTTCTTGAAAAACGGGGACTTCCATAGTATACTATCTTAGTTAAGGTATGCCAAAGTATAAGAGGTGACGCAGTTGTACTTAAAAGCACTTGAGATACAGGGGTTTAAGAGTTTCCCCGACAAGACGGTATTGAATTTCGGCGAGGACATCACCGCTATCGTGGGACCAAACGGGTCCGGCAAGTCCAACATCTCCGACGCCATACGCTGGGTCATGGGCGAGCAGAACAGCCGCCAGCTCCGCGGCGCCAAGATGGAGGACGTGATCTTCGGCGGTACGGAGAAGCGGAACCAGATGGGCTTTGCCCAGGTGACGCTGGTCATCGACAACACCGAGCATATCTTCCCCACCCGGGAGGAGGCAGAGGTGGCCGTGACACGGCGGTATTACCGCAGCGGTGAGTCGGAGTACTATATCAATAAGCAGTCCGTGCGGCTGAAGGACGTGAACGAGCTGTTCATGGACACCGGTATGGGCCGGGAGGGCTATTCCATTATCGGACAGGGAAAGATCGACGAGATACTGTCTGTGAAAAGCGGCGAGCGCCGGGAGATATTTGAGGAGGCCGCCGGTATCAGCAAATACCGGCACCGCAAGGAGGAGTCCGAGCGCAAGCTGGAGCGCACCGAGGAAAACCTGGTGCGTATCAACGACAAGATCGCCGAGCTGGAATTGCAGGTGGAGCCGCTGCGGGCGCAGGCGGAGACGGCGAAGAAGTATCTGGTGCTGCGGGATGAGCTGCGGGTGCTGGAGATCTCTGTGTGGCTGGAGCAGCTGCAAAACCTGCGGACTGCCAAGCTGAAGCTGGAGAGCGATACGGCTCAGGCCAAGGAGGCCTGTGACCAGGCCCAGGCGGCGCTGGACGAGGCCTACGCCCAGGGAGAGCGTTTTACCGAGGAGATGCGGCAGAACGACGTGGCGGCTGACGCGCTGCGCGGTCAGGTGACCGAGGCGGAGTCCGCCGCCGGCGAGGAGTCTGCGGCCATCGCGGTGCTGCAGACCTCTGTGGAGCACAACAACGAGTCTCTGCGCCGGCTGGAACAGGAACTGACCAGCACAGACCAGCGGCGGGAGAATTTACAGGGACAGATCGACGGACAGCTGGCGCGTATCGCGGACATCGACCGCGACGCGGCGGTATTGGAGACGGCGCTGAGTGAGTTGCTCTCTCGGGCGCAGGCGCTGGCTGACAGCGCAAAGGGCGCGGCGGACGAGGCCGAGGCCCTGCGGGCGCAGGAGGCCATTGCTGTGGCCGAGGCCGCAGACGGGCGCGCCGCGCTGTCCGCCCTGCAGGCGGGCCTGGACGAGGCCGGACAGCGGCGGATTACGGTGCGGCAGGAGCTGTCCGAGGCACAGCGTAAGCTGGAGGAGAGCGAAAAGGACGCAAAGACCAATCGCCGGGCGCTGGACGATGCCAGGGAGGAGGCCCAGGCGGCGGAGAATATCATTCAGGGTCACAGCCTGCGAATGGACAGCCGCCGCCAGAAGGCGCAGAGCGCCCAGGACGCAAAACAGGAGCTGACCCGGCAGGTGAACGCCCAGGAGGACCGTATCCGTCTGCTGACGGAGATGGAGAAGGAGTATGAGGGCTTCAACAAAGCGGTAAAGACCGTGATGCAGGCGGCGGAGAAAAACACGCTGCGGGGCATTCACGGGCCGGTGGCCGGACTGATGACCACAGAGCAGGCCTATGCCGTGGCGCTGGAGACGGCGCTGGGCGCGGCGCTGCAGAACATCGTGGTGGAACGGGAGGAGGACGCAAAGGCGGCCATCCAGTTCCTGAAGCAGCGGGACGGCGGCCGCGCTACCTTCCTTCCGCTGACGGCCATCCGGGGCGACGAGCTGCGGGAGAACGCTGCGGGAGAGTATGGTTTTGTAGGCATCGCCAGCCGTCTGGTGCGGTACGACGCGCGATACGACCATATTTTTAAAAATCTGCTGGGCCGGACGGTGGTAGTGGAGGACCTGGACAGCGGTATCGCCATGGCGCGTAAGTTCCGCAATGCCTTCCGCATCGTGACGCTGGACGGACAGATCATCAACCGGGGCGGCTCCATGACTGGCGGCTCCGCCAGCCGATCCTCCGGCGTGCTGTCCCGGGCCAATGAGCTGGAACGGCTGAAGGCGGCACAGGGCGCCCTGCACGGTAAGCTGAACGAGGCCGCGCAGCAGGCCGAGACGGCCCAGAGGGAGCTGCAGAAGGCTGAGTATGAATTGCAGGTGGCCAAGGACCAGCAGCGCAAGGCGGCGGACGAGGTGCTGACCTTACAGGGACGGCAGGACCACTATGACCTCCTGTTGGAAAGCCTGCGCCTGAGCTGCGAGACTATGGAGCAGGAGTTGTCCGGCCTGGACCGCCGGGAGACGGACGGCCGCGGGCGCATGGCCGGGATACAGGCGGACATCACTGCGGCAGAGGACCGCGCGGCCGCGCTGCGGCAGGAGATGCGGGACAAGCTGGCCGGCCAGACCGATCTGACGGAGCAGACCAACCAACTGGCCCAGGCCGTCAGCGACAAGAAGGCCGATCAGGCGGCACTGAGCGCGGAGAAGGACAGCGTTCTGCGGAGCGTGGAGGACCTGCGGGGCTTGCAGGCGGATATGGTATCCGACCGCGCTGAGCGCGACCGGCGGGTGCAGGAGTACCGGCAGGCCAACGAGAAGGCGCTGGCCGATATGGCGGGCCATCAGGCGGCGCTGGAGGAGAAGAACGCCCGTGTGATACAGCTGCGGCAGCGGCTGGAGGATCTGGCCCAGGCCAAGCTGGCGCTGGAGCAGCAGCGTGACCAGAACGGCCGCGACAGCCGTGCCTGCAACGATACGCTTTTGCAGACCATGCAGGCGTACAACAAACTACAGCAGAAGCTGGAAAACAGCGGCATGGAGGAGGGGCAGATCCTGGAGAAGCTGTGGGAGCGCTACGAACTGAGCCACAGCGACGCCATGGAGCAGCGTATCGAGCTGGAGAGCGTGCCCAAGGCCACGCGGCGCATTGCCGAGCTGAACCGGGAGATCAAGGCGCTGGGTACGCCCAACATCGGCGCCATCGAGGAGTTCGACCGGGTGAACACCCGGTACACCTATCTGTCCGAGCAGCGCAGCGATGTGGAGCAGGCCAAGGAGGAGCTTCTGGGTATCATCGACCAGATCACCCAGCAGATGACCAGCATTTTTGCCGAGCAGTTCCAGCTGCTGAACGAGAGCTTCCAGGAGACGTTTCTGGAGCTGTTCGGCGGCGGCAAGGCCCGGTTGGAGCTGGAGGACGAGAACGATATCCTCAACTGCGGCATCGAGATCAAGGTACAGCCCCCCGGCAAGCAGCTGAAGACCATCACGCTGCTGTCCGGCGGCGAGAAGGCCTTTGTGGCCATTGCGCTGTACTTCGCCATTCTGAAGGTACATCCCACGCCGTTCTGCGTGATGGACGAGATCGAGGCGGCGCTGGACGAGGCCAATGTGGTGCGCTACGCCCGGTATATGCGGCGGATCGCCGGAAAGACGCAGTTTATCGTCATTACCCACCGGCGGGGCACCATGGAGGAGGCGGACGTGCTGTATGGCGTGACCATGCAGGAAAAGGGCGTCAGCCGGATACTGACCATCAATCTCAACGATATGGCCAAGGAGCTGCACATCAAATAAGGAGGGCTTGTTATGGCAATGGGCTTATTTCAAATACTGAAGGAGGCGTTTACCGCCGTCCCTACCTTCGACGACCTGAACGACGAGTTCTACGACGGACTGGAGGAAGCGCTGATCCTGGCCGATGTAGGCGCTGATACCGCCGCTGATACCGTGGCCCAGCTGCGGAAGCGGGTGAAGGAACGCTTTATCGGCCGGATGGACGAGGTAAAGGACGCCCTGCGGGACATCCTGAAGAGCAAGCTGGAGGTGGGTGACAGCGCGTTGGTGCTGGAGGGCAAGCCTGCCGTGGTGCTGGTCATCGGCGTCAACGGCGTGGGCAAGACCACGTCCATCGGCAAGCTGGCCAAGCAACTGAAGGATCAGGGCAAAAAGGTCCTGCTGTGCGCCGGCGATACGTTCCGTGCGGCGGCCGCCGACCAGCTGGAGATCTGGGCGGGCCGCGCCGGTGTGGATATCGTGCGGCAGCATGAGGGCGCGGATCCCGGCGCGGTGCTGTTTGATGCTTTGCAGGCGGCCAAGGCACGGAGCGTGGACGTGGTGCTGTGCGACACCGCCGGACGGCTGCACAACAAACAGAACCTGATGAACGAGCTGGCCAAGCTGCGGAAGATCATCGACCGGGAATGCCCCAATTCCAGCTGCGAGACGCTGCTGGTGCTGGACGCCACCACCGGGCAGAACGGACTGATCCAGGCACGGACCTTCAAGGAGACGGCAGGGTTGACGGGTATTATCCTGACGAAGCTGGATGGTACCGCCAAGGGCGGCATCGTCATCGCCATCGCCCAGGAGCTGGGTGTGCCGGTGAAGTTCGTGGGTGTGGGCGAGGGCATCGACGACCTGAAGCCCTTTGACCCGACTGCCTTCGTGCAGGACATGATATAAGGAGGGCGCAGCATGACGAGAGCAGACGGACGGGCATTTGACCAGCTGCGCCCGGTGGAGATGACACCCGGCTTTACGAAATTCGCCGAGGGCAGCGTGCTGATCCGCTGCGGCGAGACGGTGGTGCTGTGCAACGCCTCGGTGGAGGAGAAGACGCCGCCCCATGTGGCGGAGGGCTGCGGCTGGGTGACGGCGGAATACTCCATGCTGCCCCGGGCCAACCGGGAGCGCAGCCGCCGGGACGTGGACAAGCTGAAGCTGTCCGGCCGCAGTGCGGAGATACAGCGGCTCATCGGCCGCAGCCTGCGTGCGGCGGCGGATATGGCAGCCCTGGGGCCCCGGACCATCACCGTGGACTGCGACGTATTGCAGGGCGACGGCGGGACGCGGACGGCATCCGTGACCGGCGGGTTCGCGGCGCTGGCGCTGGCCTGCAAAAAGCTGGTGACCGACGGCGTGATCGAGAGGCTGCCGCTGCTGCACTATGTCACCGGTGTGTCGGCGGGCATTGTGGATGACACACCCCTGCTGGATCTGCAGTACAGCGAGGACAGCCGGGCGCAGGTGGACCTGAACTGCATGATGACGGAGCAGGGACAGTTGATCGAAATTCAGGGCACCGGTGAGGGGCGGCCCTTTACCGTGGCCGAGCAGCAGGCACTGGTGGCGCTGTGCGCCAAGGGGTGCGGCGAGCTGCTGGCGAAGCAGAAGGAGATACTGGGAGAGATACTATGAGATTTGTACTGGCATCCCACAACAAGGGAAAGCTGGCCGAGATGCAGGCCATTCTGGGCGAGTTGGGCGTGGAGGTGGTCATGCCCTCCGATGTGGGCGTGGACGTCGACGTGGAGGAGACGGGGACCACCTTCGCGGAGAACGCAGCGCTGAAGGCCAACGCCATCATGGCGGCCAGCGGCCTGCCGGCTATCGCGGATGACTCGGGACTGTGCGTGGACTGGCTTCAGGGCGCGCCGGGGGTGTATTCCGCCCGGTACGGCGGGCTGGACAGCGACCCGGAGCGCTGCCG
>CDZH01010061.1_pt1 | contig 18613 bp, 18 predicted proteins | sample 557721 | NCBI WGS metagenome assembly CDZH01 (sample SAMEA3182062, study PRJEB8094) | gut metagenome | biome: human; feature: gut; material: Stool; isolation source: human stools | place: Canada | collected 2013-01-14
CTATAAATCAAGATAAAACTATTGGAGTAATAATCTGTAAAAAAGATAATGGTTACTATATAGAATACTCCAGTGATAGCAGAATCTATCATAAAAAATATATCTTGAACTAGTCATTACTAATTCTAATAATAATAGTGCTAAGAATAACCAAGAAAATACCTATTATCAAGACATATAAATTATAACTATTCAAAATATTTACAAAGATGTTCGCAGACATATGAATAACAATAGGTATTAAAATATCTTTCTTTTTTAAATATAAATATGCATTAACCATACCAATAATGAAAGCATATATACAAGTAGTAATTCCTGTATGACAGATAGCAAATACTAAAGAGGAAATAAAAATTACCATTTTTTGACTATTAAATTTTTTCAAACTATTAACAAAACTATACCTAAACAAAATCTCTTCAAATATAGGTCCCACAATTCCAGAGGCTAAAATGTTAAGAAAAATATTCATATCCACCATAACATTATTACCTAATCCCATTGCAAATAAAAGCATATTGTAACTAGTAGTAATGCCAATACCCATTAATGCATAAGGAAAAAGATTATGTTTTCCAATAGCAGGTTTACCATTTTTAAGTTTAAAAATTACATACAAAATTTCAACAGCACAAACAAGTATAGTACCAATTACAATAGACCTATCTTTGCCTAAGCAAACAATACAAGCAATAAGTACAGCATATTGCAAAATAAACATTATAAATATCTCTTTAAAAGCAAAAATAAGCGATTTTAAATATTTCATAAACACCTCATAATAAAAAAATAAGATAGCTATTAAGTACTTCTAAGCTGTCTTATATAATAATTTAAGCCCTTACATTAGTAACTGTTAGAACATTAATTGCTTGTAATCCTTTAGCAGTTTCGATAAGATCAAATTCAACTATTTGTCCTTCAGATAATGTTTTGTAACCATCTTGTTTAATTGCAGAATAATGAACGAAAATATCTTCACTATTTGGATTGTCAATAAATCCATAGCCTTTGTCATTATTGAACCACTTAACTCTTCCTTGCATCCTTGCCACCTCACTTTTCTGTTCCTTCTTACAAGAATATTATAATATACTGCCTGGTGATTTTGCAAACAAATTAGTAAGACAAAAATCGATAAAAAATTCTCCTAAGTTGAACTTTACTGCAAGCAAGATAATCATAACACTAATTAATATTATAAAAAATTAAAAATTGAATTTTAATAGAAAAATACTCCTACCAACTATATAGTTAACTACAAGTAAATACCTAAAATAAAAATAAAAAAGTAGATTTCTCTACTTAATTTCAATATTCATAATTTCTAGTATTCTATTTAAATCATTAACATTTTCAAAATATATATTAATTTTTTTATTATCCACTTTAACTTTAGTACCAAGTATGTCTTTAAGTTCATTTTCTATGTTGGTATAATCAGTATTTCTTTCTCTTCTGGTTATAGGAACTCTCTTTTTAATTTCTTCATCCTTACTTATTTCTTCAATTTCATGGACACTAAGTCCTTCGTTGATAATTTTTTTAGCCAAATCAGTAATTTTACTTTCATCTTCCATTTTAGATAAAACCCTAGCATGCCCCATAGAAAGTTCACCATTTAAAATCATTTTTTGAACTTCTTCCGGTAGATTTAGTAGCCCTAAAGTATTGGTAATATGACTTCTACTCTTTCCTATTCTAAGTGCAAGATCCTCTTGCCTAATATCCAAGTTATCAATAATTCCTTTATAGGCCCAAGCAAGTTCAATAGCGGTAAGATTCTCCCTTTGAATATTTTCTAGTAGTGCGATTTCTCTCATTTCATCATCAGAAAAATCTTTTACAATAGCGGGTATTTTATCTAATCCTGCCATTTTACTGGCTCTAAGCCTTCTTTCGCCTGCTATTAAATCATAACCACGAATTCCCTTTTTAACAATAATTGGCTGAAATACGCCATGGTTTTTAATTGATTCAGATAGCTCTCTTAAAGCCTCTTCATTAAAACTCTTTCTGGGCTGATAAGGATTTGGTCTAATTTCATTAATAGGAATATCTTGAATTTCATTAGTAGTAGCATTTTCCATTATATTACTTTCAAAAGTATCAAAATCAAGAACCTCTGTTGAAAATAGTTCTTCAAGTCCCCTACCCAACGCTTTCTTCTTTTGTTCCATTTCTATCTATAACCTCCTTAGCTAAATTTAGATATGCTATAGTACCTTTATTTCTAGGTTCATATTCAAGTATTGGTTTTCCATGACTAGGAGCCTCTGCAAGCCTTACTAGTCTTGGAATGATTGTATCATACACTCTCTCTTTAAAAAATCCTTTTATACTTTCAATAACTTCAATTCCTAAATTAGTATTAGAAAACATCGTAAGAAGAACTCCTTCAATATCTAAATTAGGATTAACTTTTCTTTGCGCTAGCATTATTGTATTAATAAGCTGCATAATACCTTCAAGAGCAAAGTATTCACACTGAACAGGAATTAACACAGAGTCAGCAGCAGCCAGTGCATTAGTGGTAAGAATACCAAGAGATGGTGGACAATCGATAAATATAAAATCATAATTATCTTTTACCTTGGATAGCTCATCCTTTAACCTTGTTACCCTATTGAACTTAGCTCCAGTTTCTTTAGCCCTTCTTTCTAATTCAATAAGTTCCATATCTACTCCTGCTAAATTAAGATAAGCAGGAAGTAAAGATAAATTCTTACTTTTAGTTTTGATTATTGAATCAGAAATAGATTTCTTCATAGTAAGTACTTCATATATACTACTAGATATATCGCCTTTATTTATTCCAACTCCAGTAGTCGCATTTCCCTGTGGATCTAAATCTACAAGTAATACTTTTTTATTTAAAACACCAAGTGAAGCAGCTAAATTAATACTAGTAGTAGTTTTACCTACTCCACCTTTTTGGTTTACGATTGCTATAATTTTTCCCATATAATGTCACCTTATTTTCCTCAAATATAATTGTATCAAAAAATATCGAAAAAAGGAAGTGGTTTTTTGTATTTATTTCACTTCGTACTTCGTTACTCAGTGTTTTCTGAAGCCTAAGGTCTTCAGAAAAATAATTTTTGGTTTTAAATTTAACAAATATTACAGCATATTATATAAAAACACCATTATTTATTAGTAAGTCATGATGATTATTTGACAAGAAATAATAATTATGTTAGAATACATAGCCGAAATGAGGGGGAAATATTTATAATAAAAGATATAAAAAACAAAAGTGAATTTGAAAATCTAGTGGAAAAAATAAAAACTTGTTTAGATTGGTACAGAAAAAGGAATTTTGACGATAAAGTATATAAGTTATATCTTGCCAATGGAGAAAGGATTAATGTTATTTTTCCAAAACAAACAATAGCCCATTTATTGGGTATTAAAACAGAGTATTTAAAATCAACAAAATTATTAAAGGGTAAAAGCAGTTATGAAATACTTGAAGAAATATGTGCGGACCCATATAAAATATGTAAGTTAGTTAATGATGGACATTTAACATATAGTTCATTTATTTCACCTTATGCAGATGATAAGGCAGATAATTTTATGAATAATTGTGGAATAAATGATATAAATAGTATTGAATTTATATGTTCTTACATTAAAGAATATAGTTTTATAACTGGCAAACAACAGCTTGAAGGAGATTACTATATATGCTATGGGAAGACAGAAGGACTATTAATCTTAGGGCTTAAAAAAGAAGGCAGATATTACCAACCAATGACTAATAGAATTATTGATTTAAATGACAAAGAATCTAAAGAATTTTTAGGTCAATTACTTACTAATCAGCACATAACTACATTATCGACAATAATGTTAGGAAATGAATATGGAGAAAGCAAAAAAATATTCTACAATAATGAAGAAAAAATAAAAAAAGTAAAAACACTTAATACTTATAGTGAAGAATATGATGCCACAGTAGAAGTTGGTAAAGATTATATGTTCATACTAGAAAAATTTAGTAAATTATATAACTTCAGTAAAGAGTTAGATGATATTTTGACATTTATATCAAATACAATGCAAAATAAATGCCCAGTAAATTTATCAAAATTACAAGAAAAGAATGTAACATTATCTGAAAGTATGATTAGTATGATAAATGCATATAATTTATCATTAGAAAAAGAATTAACATCAGAGGGAGCAAATATATATGCAAAAAAAACTAAAGAAGAACGCGATAAACTACGTGAAGAATTTATAAAAATTCAAACTGAACTTGCCGCAGCAATTAGTGTTAATGAAAAACTAGTACAGGAAAATAAAAAATTACAAGAAGATAATCAAAGATTACAAGAGGAAAACAAAGCTTATGGTGATAGAGAAACAAGAATAATAAAAATATTAACTAGAGAAAATGATGTTAATGATGAACAAAATCATTAAAATTTCTTGACATAAACAAAATAAAACTATATAATAAAGTAGCATTTGACTTGGAGGTGTATTATATAATGAAAAGAACTTATCAACCTAATAACAGAAAAAAAGCTAAAAAGCATGGTTTCTTTGCTAGAATTAAAGGTAATGTTTTAAAAAGTAGAAGAAATAAAAAAAGAAAAAAATTATGTGCATAATTTTGTTTTCTTTTTTATTTTTTTATATCTAATTTAATATGAAGAAGATAGAAATAATCAAATCATCAAGGGAATATACTGAAATAATTAATACTAATATTTACAGAAGAAGCAAATATTTTAGTATATATTATCGTAAAACCGGGGATGAAAATAAATATGGTATTACTATTCCAAAAAAGACAGGAACAGCGGTAATACGTAATAAAATAAAGAGAAGGGTAAAAAACATTATTGATAATAATAAAAATATAGTGCAAAAAGGCTATGACTATGTTATAATTGTTAAGAAAGGCATAGTAGATTTAACATACCAAGACATGGAAAAAGAATTGTTAAAACTACTAAGTATGGGTGATTAATTTGAAACAAGGAAAAAAAACATTTAAAATAGTACTAATTATCCTAAGTTTAGTTATGTTAACAGGATGTACTAAAACATTAACAGGAGAAGATAAAAAGGCTGTAAAATATGAAGAAACTGGTAAAGCGTTAACTGAAAATATTCTATGTAAACCTACAAATAAAGATGTAATAGAACTATACAAAGAAAATAAAGTTGATGTTGATAAACTACCAAGTTGTGAAAACTTTAAACCTTTTTCTGAGTATGAAGGACTATGGACAACAGTATTTGTAAAACCGCTTGCTTGGGTAATCATAAATATTGGCGTACTTTTAGGTAAAACAGGTCTAAGTAAAGGGTTAGCAAATGGATTTGCAATTATTTTATCTTGCTTAGTAATAAGATTAATACTATATCCATTTACTAGAAAAACTGCAATGCAGTCAGAAAAAATGAAAGAAGTTCAGCCACAATTAGAAAAATTAGAAAAGAAATATAAAGATAAAACAAGTGAAGAAGATCAAAAGATGAAAGCACAAGAAATGATGGTAATTTATCAAAAAAATAAAATAAATCCATTATCAAGTTGTTTACTATCATTCATTCAAATACCATTATTATTTGCATTTCTTGAAGCAATAAATAGAACTCCGGTAATATTTGAAAATAAATTCTTCAAGTTAGATATGGGAACTACAATATCACACGGAATAATGTCAAAGACATGGTATCTATATGTACTACTATTTGTTATTATTCTTGCAACATCATATCTATCATTTAGAAAAACATTAAAAGATCAAACTGGAATGGCTAAACAAATGAAAAGTACAATATATATCATGCTTGCTATGATAGTTATAGCATCATTTAGTTTACCAGTAGCTCTTGGTTTATATTGGATAGCATCATCATTATTTACAGTGGCTCAAAACTTGATTGTTGAAAGAAAGAAGGCAAAGAAGTAATGAATAAGTATTATTTTGAAGGAAAAACACAGGAGCAGGCAATTAACCTTGCGCTATATGAACTAAATATATCTGAAGACGATTTAATAGTAAATAATGTTGAAGATAAAAGTAGTTTACTAAAGAAGAATGTTAAAATAGAAGTATTAAATATAAAAGAAATAATTTCATTTATCAAAGATACATTAAATAAAATAACTGAGTTAATGGGGGCTAAATCAAATCTTGAAGTAAAAAGAAGAGAAAAAAGTATTTCAGTTACAATATTCTCTGAAAATAATGCCATACTTATTGGTAAGAATGGTAAAAATGTCGCAGCTCTTCAATTACTAATAAGACAAATGGTAAATTCAAAATTAAAAGAGCCATTATCAATTATTATTGATGTTGGAAATTATAAAGAAAAAAGAGCAAGAAGCATTGAGTACTTAGCTAAAAAACTAGCAAGAGAAGCATACAAAACAAAAACAGAAGTAACTATGGATAGTATGAATTCTTATGAAAGAAGAATAGTACACGAGGTCCTAGCGAATGACAAGTATGTTTATACAGAATCAATTGGTGAAGAGCCAAATAGAAAAGTAGTAATTAAATTAAAAGAAAGTAAATAAGTGTAAAATGCTTTCTTTTTTTATTTATATTGTAAAAATCAAATGACAATTAAGACAGAATGTGATAAAATACTACCAGAGAAAGAAGGAGTATTATGGAAGATACAATCGCAGCTATATCAACAACTGCAGGAGTAGGAGCAATATCAATAATAAGGTTAAGTGGTGAAGAAGCACTAAAAATAACAAATAAAGTGTTTACGAAAGATTTGACAACTGCGGCATCACATACTATTCATTATGGATATATTAAAGATGGTAATGAAAAAATAGATGAAGTTCTAGTAAGCGTAATGCTAGCACCAAAAACATTTACAAGAGAAGATGTAGTAGAAATAAATTGTCATGGTGGAATAGCAACAACTAATAAAGTTTTAGAATTATTACTAGATAATGGCGCCAGACTAGCAGAGCCAGGAGAATTTACAAAAAGAGCCTTCTTAAATGGAAGAATAGATCTTCTTGAGGCAGAGGCTACAATGGATTTAATATCGTCAAAATCAGAAACAGCCAGAAAAATATCAATAAACACACTAACCGGTGAGACATCTAATCTAATCAAAAGTCTTCGCAGCGATTTAGTTCAAATTATCAGTAATATTGAAGTAAATATTGACTATCCAGAATATGAAGATGTTGAAGATATGACTAATGATAAAGTGCTTCCGAATATCAAAAAATTTAGAGAAAGACTAGAAAATATTATCAAAAAATCTGAAGACAGTAAAGTAATTAAAGAAGGTATAAAAGTAGGAATAATAGGTAAACCAAATGTTGGTAAAAGTAGTCTCCTAAATGCACTTATTGAAGAAGAAAAAGCAATAGTTACAAATATTCCTGGGACTACAAGAGACATAGTAGAAGGAACTATTGTCCTTGGTGGAATAACCTTAAATATAACAGATACTGCTGGTATTAGAGAAAGTGATGACCTAGTGGAGATGCTAGGAGTCACCAAAAGCCTAAAGATAATAGATTCGTCAGACTTAGTAATATTTATACTAAATAATAATGAAGAATTATCAGATGAAGAAAAAGAATTATTAAACAAGTTAAAAGACAAAAAGAAAATAATTGTGGTAAATAAAATCGACCTAGAAGGTAAATTAGATAAATCATTATTAGGAGATTATATAGAAATATCAGTAAAAGAAAATATTGGAATAGATAAAATAAAAGAAAGAATAAGAAAACTATTCAATATAGGAGAGCTTTCATCTAATGACTTAACATATTTATCAAATGCTAGAACTATATCATTATTAAAAAAATCACTAACTATAATAGATAGCACTATTAAAGAAATAAATGATAATAGCCCAATAGATATAGTAGAACTAGGACTAAGAGATGCATGGAATACTCTTGGCGAGGTAATTGGAGCAACATATAAAGATGAATTGTTAGATGAATTATTTTCTAGATTTTGCTTAGGAAAGTAGAGTGATAACATGAATTATGAAGTAATAGTAGTAGGAGGAGGACACGCCGGATGTGAAGCTGCCCTTGCTTCCTCTAGAAAAGGACATAAAACCCTTTTAGTAACAGGAAATATAAATAACATAGCTACAATGCCATGTAATCCATCAATTGGCGGATCTGCAAAAGGAATAATTGTAAGAGAAATAGATGCACTAGGAGGCTCTATGGGTGAGGTGGCGGATGCAACTCTTATTCAGATGAAGATGTTAAATTATGCTAAAGGCCCCGCAGTAAAATCATTAAGAGCCCAAGCAGATAAAATAACATATCCCAGAGAAATGTTAAAAGTATTAAGAAGTGAAAAGAATCTTTCTATCAAAGAAGGAATGGTTGAAGACTTAATTGTCAAAGATAATACTGTCCACGGTATAGTACTAGATACAGGAGAAAACATAATATCAAACATTGTTATCTTAACAACAGGAACATACCTAAAATCCGATATTCTAGTAGGAGACACACGTACCAGAAGTGGTCCCCATAACGAAAGACCATCTATGCATTTATCTGACAACTTAAAAAAATATGGTTTTAACATCCTAAGATTAAAAACAGGAACACCACCAAGAATTGACAGAAGTACTATTGACTTTACTAAAACACAAAGAGAGGATGGTGACGAAGAAGCTTATACATTCTCACATACTAATCCTCCAGTTTATGATGTAAATAACCAGGAGCCCTGTCATTTAATATACACAACAGAAGAAACTAAAAAAATAATTCTAGATAATCTAAATAAATCAAGTATGTATGGTGGATTGAATGACATAACAGGAGTAGGCCCAAGATACTGTCCTTCAATTGAAGATAAAATAGTAAGATTTAGTGATAAAGAAAGACATCAGTTATTCTTAGAACCAGAAAGTAAGTATTATGATGATATCTATCTTCAAGGATTTTCAACAAGTATGCCAAGAAATATCCAAGAAGAAATGGTACATAGTCTTCCTGGCCTAGAGAAGGCTAAGATATTAAGATATGCCTATGCTATAGAGTATGATGCTATCTATCCAACACAAATAAAACCAAGTTTAGAGACTAAAGTATTAAATAATCTCTTTACTGCCGGTCAAATAAATGGTACCAGCGGTTATGAAGAAGCCGCTTGTCAAGGATTAATCGCTGGTATTAATGCCGGTCTAAAACTAGAAGGAAAAGAACCATTGATACTAAAGAGAAATGAAGCCTATATAGGAGTACTAATCGATGATTTAGTAACTAAAGGCACCAAAGAACCATATCGAATGTTAACTTCACGAGCAGAATATCGTCTTTTACTAAGACATGACAATAGCGACTTAAGATTAACTGAGTATGGCCATAATGTTGGATTAGTAACAGGAGCAAAATACCAAAAGTTTAAAGAAAAGAAACAAAATATTTTAGAATTAATAGAAAAATTAAAAGAAATAAAAATAACTGTGGATAATGAAAAGAGAAGAGTAACAACTACTGTATATGATTACCTAAAGAATCCAACAGCCAAGTTAGAAGAACTAAACAAAGTATTCAATCTAAATCTAAATTATTCCAAAGAAGTACTTGAAGAAGCAGAAATACAAATAAAATATGAAGGATATATCAAAAAAGTAGAACGCGAAGCCGATAAGATGCTTAAAAATGAAGAAAAACAAATACCATTAGATATAGATTATGATAAAGTACCTAATCTAGCTAGTGAAGCAAGGCAAAAATTAAAAGAAGTAAGACCATTAAACATAGCTCAGGCTATACGTATTAGTGGTGTTAATCCGGCAGATATATCAATATTATTAGTATATTTAAGGAAGTTTTATAATGTCTAAAGAAGAATTTATAATTAAAGTAAAAGAGCTTGGATTAGTTCTTACTGATAAAGAATTACATAGTTTAGATAGATACTATCAAATACTAAAAGAAGAAAATAGTAAGTATAATTTAACTAGAATAATTGAAGAAGAAGAAGTATATTTAAAACATTTTTATGATAGCCTAACAATAACAAAAGTTGTAAATATAGATAATCAGAGTATTTGTGATTTAGGTTCAGGGGCAGGCTTTCCTGGTTTAGTATTAGCAATATGTTTTCCTAATGCTCAATTAACTTTAATAGAAGCAAATGGTAAGAAATGTCATTTTTTGAATATAGTAAAAGAATCTTTGAATCTAGATAATGCAACAATAATAAATACTAGGGTAGAAGATTACTCTAAGAAAAATAGAGAAGTATTTGATATAGTGACAGCACGAGCAGTAGCTCCATTAAAACATTTATTAGAATATGGAATTCCTTTAGTAAAGGTAAATGGTTATTTTATAGCAATGAAGGCTAATACTGAAAATGAAGAAATAAATATAGTTAACTACTATAATAAGTTAGATATTAAAGAAGAATCTAGAGTTATATTTAATTTACCTAAAGAAAATAGTATTAGAACTATAATTAAATACTTAAAACTAAAAGAGACTAACCCAAAATACCCAAGAAGATATTCAGAAATTATTAAGAAAGATATATAGTGCAGTATTATATATCTTTTTCTGTCTCCGCTTGAGCCTAAGGTCTCAAGTGGCTTGATAGAGCCCAGGTCTCTATCAAGAACATCTTTAGTAAAAACACTTGAAAAATATGTATTTTTATGATACACTAATGCTGATTTTGAGGGGAGTTAAATTAATATGGAAAATAGAAAAATTTCTAAAATAATTGAAGAGGTAAATGAAGTGGTGTCTTCAATGACGCCTGCAAAAAAATATATAAGTGGTAAAAAACTAAATGCCAAGACACAAAAAGCCTTGTCAGATATTGAAAAAAACCACAATACATCTTGGGCTGTAGAAATTTTTAGAAGAAATCAAGAAAACTTAGACCTTATATCATTATTATATAGAGGAAATAAAATTTCTTATGAAAAGATGTTTACAGAAGCGTATGATTATGCAAAATCATTAAAGAGTATTGGATATACAAAAGGTGATACAATTCCAATTTGTATTGATAATATACCAGAATTTGTTTATTTAATGATTGGTGCTAGCTTTATAGGCTGCAATTTGGTTGTGGTGGGTGATTGGTTTAATAAAGAGTATTTAAAAGAAATATTAAATGAAACAAAGAGCAAATATATATTTGTTTCAAATAAAAACTATGTGCAAATAAATGAGGCAATAAATGAATCAAATATAGAGGAAATAATAATGCCTACACTTAATGATTCACTACCAATAGAAAAAAATGGTGTTAAATACAATCCATACCAAGAAATAGAAGCAAAATTTTGCCATAATTTTACAAACAACATTAGTGAATTAAAAAAACAAAGCCAAAAGAGAATATTTGGCATTAAAGAATTTGCAAATATAGGAAAAGATTATACAGAAGAAGTAATAGAAAATGTTTCGATTGATGCTCCATTTATACAAACATATACCAGCGGAACAACTGACCCTGGCCGTCCAAAAGGAGTAATTCATTCTACTAGAAGCTATATAACATTATCTAGGTGGAAAGAATCAGATGTATCAGGATTACCAAGTATGAGAAATATGACTGTTTTAGGACATATTCCCACATATACTCATATGGAACTATCATGTGCAATATCGGATACATTATATGAAAAATGTACTTTAGCATTAGAACCATATTATGATAGAGACTTCTTTATTTATTCACTTTTAATCAACAAGCCTAACTTTGTACCAGCATCAACCGGATTTTGGACAAAATTGTGTGATCAATTAAATTATGATGAAAAGTTTAAAAATATTAATATGCCTTTTTTAATGTTACCAACAGTAACAGGAGAAGAGTGTTCACCTGGCGAAGAATATTATTATAATGCAACATCAAAAAAGCATAAATTTGGTACCGATAAATTACCTTATCCACTATCACCAGTAACATTTTCAATAGGTGGTGGAACATCTGAAAGTAGTGGCGTATTTGTTACAATACTAAAATCATTACAAGAAAAAAAGATTAGCAATATTGTAAAAAAGTATGGTCTAGGGCTTACTCCTCATAGTTTTGTCGACCTGGAAGTTTTAGATAAAGATGGAAATTATTGTCCCATAGGTAAACCAGGAATATTAGTAATAAATGGCCCTTGTAATATGCTGGGATATAGCGAATCAAAATTAAACGATTCCATATATGTAAAAGATAGTAAGGGGAAAACTTGGTTAAATCAAGGTGCTTATTCCTATAAAACAGATAATCAAGGAAGAATAAAAATGAAAGGAAGACCAAATAGTTTTATTACTTTATCCGATAAAACCGAATTACCATACTACATAATTGAAGATATAATTGAAAAAGATATAAAAAATATTATGGTAGCGGTTCTTCTAAAAATAAATGATGATTCTTATGTTTGTCATATCGAATTACAAAGGCAAAGCAAATTATCGCAAGAAGAAGTTATCAATAATGCTATGAATAGATTAGCTAATAGTGTCCCATCAGAAGTATTAAAAAAGTTATACTTAAGAATAATACCATCATTTCCTGTAGCTCCAAGTGGTAAAAGAGATACAAATCCTTTATTAGCAGAAAAAGTACCTGAAGATAGTATTAATTGTGCTGAGTATTTAAAAACTTCAAGAAATGTAAAGAAGAGAGTAAAACAATAATTACTCTCTTTTCTAATGTGGACAATAATACAAATAAATGTTATAATTGTAGTATAAGACAATAGGAGAATTATTATGAATGTTGAATTTTTAATTTTATATGCACTTATATTATCAATAACATTAAATATAATGTACTTCATCAGGAAACACATTAACTCTAACGAGGCAAAAATATTTTCAAAAATTCTTTTTTCCAATTTACTTGGATTAATGTTAGAATTGATGTGTATATATATGAGCAATAAATTTTCTCCAACATCATTGCCCGCAATAATCTTTACAAGAGCATATTTAATATATTTAATAACGTATTTATTGTTTATGACACTATATAATTATGTTTTATGCTATACAACAGAAAAGCAAAAAAAATTAGAACATTATAAAAAATTAAGAAACATATCATACACTATTTATGCTATATGCGTTGTTGTGTGTATGGCATTACCATTGCAGACAGAAAAAGGTTATGCTATAGGCCCGGCAGTTAATTTTGTATATTTGTGTTCTACAATATGTATAAATGTATGGTTTATTCCAATGATAAAAAACAGAAAAATAATAGAACATAAAAAATTTGTACCACTTTATATATTTATTCTTCTTATAATTATCGTTGCTATAATACAAAGAATTTATCCTCAAGCTACTTTAATAACAATAGTGGAATTTCTAATAGTTTTCATAATGTATCATACCATTGAAAATCCTGATATGAAAATGTTAGATGAAGTTCATAAGGCTAAAGTAATAAGCGATAATGCTAATGAAGAAAAAACACTATTTTTGTATAATATGACAAATGAGATAAGAGGTATAACCAAAGATATTGATAAAGAAACAGATAACATATTAGATGAAACAGATAATAAAAAAATTGATGTTGAAGAAATAAATAATTCCGCTAGAAATATTAAGGGAAGTACTGCCAAATTTACTACTATGACAAATGAAATATTAGATATATCAAGTATTGATAGTGCTAGTGTTAGAATATATAATGAAAAATATAATATAAAAAGATTGTTAAAAGAAATCGTGGGAATGTATAAGTCTAAAGCTCAAAATAAAAATCTAGACTTTAGAGTAAGCATAGCCAGTGATATACCAGAATATTTATATGGTGATGGAATAAATCTAAAGAAAGTATTAACCATAATATTAGATAATAGTATTAAATACACCAATAATGGATATATAGAGTTTAATATAAATACCATCATAAAAGGAGACATAGCTAGATTAATAATATCAGTCGAAGACTCTGGAATCGGAATGAAAGCCGAAGACATAAATAAAATATTCACAAAGAAACAAGAAAGAGAAGATAATCATAATCTAAATAATAACCTATATAATGCTAAAAGACTAATAACACTAATGAATGGAACAATCGTACCAAGTAGTAGTTATGGAAGTGGAACAACCATAAAAATAATATTAGACCAAAAGTATGATACCATAGATACAGATATAAATAAATATGATAATATTTATGATAAGAAGAAAGTATTATTAATAGATGATAGTCCATCAAGTGAAAAACTATTTAATAAAATATTAAGCGGAACAAATATAGAACTAACTAGTGTAAAATTAGGAAAAGAAGGATTAGAAAAAATAAGAAGCAAAGAAAAATATGACTTAATATTATTAGATGAAGAGTTAGAACCACAAAATGGACATATAATTATGCGAAAATTATTAGAAATAAGAAACTTTAATATCAAAGTAATATTATTAACAAAAGATAATAAATATGATTATGATGATAGTTATTTACAGGAAGGATTTACTGATTACATAATAAAATCATCAGATAAAGAAGAAATGTTGAATAAAATAAACAAATACCTAAAATAAAATATCAAAAATTACTTGTAAAAAAGTAATTTTTATTGTATTATTATATTAGTGTAGAAGAAGTGAAAAGAGGGTAACAGTATGAGAATGAATAAAGAAGTGGTAATGGTACGTTTATCAGATATCATCCCTAATAGATTTCAACCAAGACTTACTTTTGATGAAGAAGCATTAAATGAACTTGCAAATTCAATAAAAGAACACGGAATAATACAGCCCCTAATATTAAGAGATTTAGGTAGTAAATATGAAATAATTGCTGGAGAGCGTAGATACAAAGCTGCAACACTAGCGGGTCTTACTGAAGTACCAGCTATCGTAGGTTCAATGGATGATCAAACTAGCGCAGAACTTGCTCTAATTGAAAATATTCAAAGAAAAGACTTATCGGCAATTGAAGAAGCTAAATCCTATAAAAAAATATTAGATATGGGTAATTTCACACAAGATGAACTTGCCAAGAGAATGGGTAAAAGTCAGTCAACTATAGCAAATAAAATGCGTTTACTTGCTTTAACAAACGAAGTTCAAGTAGCACTAATGAACAATTTGATATCGGAGCGTCATGCGAGATGCTTGCTACAAATAAAGGATGAAGATAAACAAAAAGAAGTATTAAATAAAATAATTACAGAAAGAATGAATGTTAGAGATACTGACGAGTATATTAAAAATATGCTTGGTATAAGTAATGAAATGCCAAAAGAAGCAGTAACACCAGTAGTACCACCGGTTCAAGTAACACCACAAGTAACTCCTGAAGAGCCAGTTGTACCAGCAAGTACCATAGCTAATGAACCAAAAGCTCTAGATATTCCAGTACCTCCACAAGTAGAGAAAATAGAAGATAATCCTAATGTTTATGCCCAAAATAAGAATGATTTCATTGATATAAATAAACTAAATGAAGTGAAAGCACCAGTAACGTCTGCTCTTGAAGGACTAAATATTGTTGAGAATAAATCAGATATTTTTGATGGAAATACAGTGATGGTAGAAGATAAGAAGGAAAAGAATATGAATGAAGTACCTAATGCAAAAAATGCAGAACAAGCACCAAATAGTATAAATAAAGTAAAATTAGCTACTGCAATTAAACTTGCAAAAGATGCATTAGATAGTATCACTGCGGCGGGCTATAATGTAACTATGGAAGAAGTAGATGGATTAACAGATTATCAAATAATAATAAAAGTTGAAAAATAAGAATAAAAAAAATAAATATCACTCATAATTAAAATGAAAGGGTGATATTTTTCAATGAAGAAAATGATACTTATATTAACTTTAATAGTAGCAGTATTTATATATAAAGAAGTAAAAAATAACGATATAATAATACCAGATACCGCTATAAGACTAAGGGTAATACCAAATAGTAATAGCACTTTAGATCAAAATATAAAAAATAAAGTGAAAAAGTATTTAGAAAATAATACCTATAATTTAATAAAAGATGAAGATAGTAAAGAAATAGCAAAAGAAAAGATAAAAAATAATATCCCCCTTATAGAGGAAAATGTAAAGCAAATATTTAGTGAGAATAACTATGATATGACCTTTGACATAAACTATGGATTAAACTATTTTCCGGAAAAAGAATATCGTGGATTAAAATATAATGAAGGATACTATGAATCGGTAGTAATAAGCATTGGCAAAGCAGAGGGAGACAATTGGTGGTGCGTACTGTTTCCTAATTTATGTCTCGTTGATTTAGAAACAAAGGACAACGTAGAGTATAAATCTTGGATAGTGGAAAAGATAAATAAAATATTTTAATATAAAAAGCATACATTTAAATAGGTGATGATACTTGAAAATAATAACAATAATTTTAATTGCAGTAAGCCTATCAATGGATGCTTTTTCTTTGGCCCTAATATATGGTACACAAGCAATATCAAAGAAAGGAAAAATATTACTCTCTATAATTGTTGGATTATATCATTTTATAATGCCACTAATAGGATTAAGCATAGGTTTATTTGTAACAGACAAAATAATAATAAATACCAACATTTTAGTGGGCATAATCTTATCATTAATTGCTATCGAAATGATTATATCGAGTTTTAAAGAGAAAGAAGAAAAATTTCTTTTAAGTATACCAGGATATTTACTATTTGGACTATCAGTAAGTATTGATAGTTTAACTACAGGAATAGGTTTTTCTGCTATAACAGACAAATATGTAATATCCGCTTTGATATTTTCTGTAACAAGTTTATTATTTACATTTTTAGGATTAAATCTAGGTAATATATTAAATAAAAAATATGGTAAAATATCCACCGTAATAGGAGGATCAATACTCCTAGTAATTGGCTTGTTATACATATTTAAATAGTGTAAAAATATGTAAATAAAATAATAAGTAATTGACTAAAATCAAAATAGATATTAAAATGAAATTAGGAAGGAGTAACCTATGAGTAAAATAAAAATAGAAGGCGGATATAAATTAACTGGAGAAATAGAAGTAAGTGGTGCTAAAAACAGTGCTGTGGCTTTAGTACCAGCAGCCATTCTTTGTGATGAAGAAGTAACAATTAGTAACGTACCAAATATTTCTGATATTGATTCACTTGAAGAAATATTAAATTATTTAAATGCCAAAATAACAAGAAGAGATGGAGTGTTAACAATCGACTCATCAAATATTGTCAATAAAGAGATACCAGAAGAAATGTCTCAAAAATTAAGAGCATCATATTACTTTATGTCATCATTATTAGGAAAATATAAGCATGTTGAAATGTATTTCCCAGGAGGATGCACAATAGGTGAAAGACCTATAGATCAAACTTTAAAGGCATATCGTGCCCTAGGAGCTGTAGTAATTGAAGAAGGGAATAGATATATAGTAGAAGCCGAAGAATTAAAAGGAGCTAAAATATACCTAGATATGCCAAGTGTAGGAGCAACAATAAATACTATGCTTGCAGCAGTAAAAGCTAAAGGAAAAACAGTAATAGAAAATGTAGCCAAAGAACCAGAAATAGTAAATGTGGCAACTTTTTTAAATAATATGGGAGCAAAAATAAAAGGTGCAGGAACTAATGTAATTACCATAACTGGAGTAGACTATCTACATAAATCATTTCATGAGGTAATACCAGATCGCATCGAGGCAGGAACATATGTAATAATTGGTGCCCTTCTTGGAGAAAATCTAACTATTAAAAACTTAATACCATCTCATATTGAGTCATTAACATCAAAATTAATTGAAGCTGGTGTAGAAATGAATATAAGCGAAGACTCAATAACAATAGAAAAAAGAGGTAAATATAAAGCGGTAAGCATAAAGACACTGCCATATCCCGGTTTTCCAACTGATCTTCAGCAGCCATTAATACCATTTTTAACACAATGTCATGGAATAAGTACAGTTGAAGAAACTATATGGGAAAATAGATTTCAAAATGTTTATGATACTAATCGTATGGGTGCGAATATAATTGTCAAAGACAATAGAATAGCTAAAATAAAAGGAGTTACAAAACTAACAGGTAAAAATGTAACTGCAACTGATCTTCGCGGAGGAGCTTCTATGTTGATATGTGGTTTAATTGCAGAGGGCATAACAACAATAGATAATGTAAAATACATTTTAAGAGGATATGATGATATCTGTGGCAAACTATCAAAAGTAGGTGCTAAAATAGAGTTAATTTAAATATACTGAAGTAGGTGAACTATGAAAAAAGTATTTTTAATATTAACTCTTTTTCTATCTTGCTACTTTGTATACACCAAAACAGAAGGAAATAAAAAAAATTATTTAGTAATTGGAGATTCATTATCCAAAGGAATAAATGAGTATGGTGTTGCATCTTATGGATATAGTGATTTTACAAAAGACTTTCTAGAGGAAAGTCATCTACTAAAAAGTTATAATAATTCATTTGCTAATATTGATTATAAAGTATCAGACATCGTAACAATTTTAGAATACAATAAAAGTAAAAATGGTGTTACATTAAATAGGTTAATTAAAGAAGCAGACATAATTACGATGTCTATAGGAATACAAGAAATTTATTATAAAATAGACAAAAATAATCAAAATATATATACATATATAGATAC
>CDZH01025790.1_pt1 | contig 18478 bp, 14 predicted proteins | sample 557721 | NCBI WGS metagenome assembly CDZH01 (sample SAMEA3182062, study PRJEB8094) | gut metagenome | biome: human; feature: gut; material: Stool; isolation source: human stools | place: Canada | collected 2013-01-14
CAGCTGGTCGCGGGCGGCGGCGTTGCCCTGATCGGCGTGACCCTTGTCCCGCTGCTGTCCGGGCTGCTGGGCTAACCTCAACTTATCCGTACATCCACCTTTGAGACCCCACCGCGCTCTCCCGCTCACATGGGAGGGCGCGGGAAAGGAGGTATCTTTGCTTGATTAGTGAGATCATCGAGAAATGGATAAAGGGCATTTTGATAGATGGCATCACGGGCAACCTCTCCGGCCTGTTCGATAACGTGAACGCCAAGGTGGGCGAAATCGCTTCGGATGTCGGCTCTACCCCGCAGGCGTGGAACAGCGGCATTTTCAATATGCTGCGCAGTCTTTCCGAAACGGTGGTGCTGCCCATTGCAGCGGCTATCCTTGCCCTTGTGATGTGCCATGAGCTTATCCAGATGATTACCGAAAAGAACAATATGCACGACTTTGACACCTCCATGTTCTTCCGCTGGATTTTCAAGTCTGCCTTTGCCATCCTCATTGTCAGCAACACATGGAATATCGTCATGGGCGTGTTCGATGCCACCCAGAGCGTTGTCAACCAAAGCTCCGGCGTGATCATCGGCGAAACATCCATCCACTTTGACCGCCTGATACCCGGACTGGAATTTCAGCTGGAAAGCATGACCATTGGCAGTCTGCTCAGCCTGTGGTTCCAGACCCTTGTGGTGGGCCTGACCATGAACATCCTGTCTATCTGTATTTTCCTTGTGACCTACGGCCGCATGATCGAGATTTACGTTGTGACCGCACTGGGGCCTATCCCGCTGGCGACCATGGGCAGCAGCGAGTGGCGCAGCACTGGGCAGAACTACTTGAAGTCCTTGCTGGCACTGGGCTTCCAAGCATTCCTGATTATGATTGTCGTGGGCATTTACGCGGTGCTGATACGCAACATTTCAGGCGCAGCGGACATTACCGGGGCCATCTGGGGCTGCATGGGCTATACTGTGTTGCTCTGCTTTTGTCTGTTCAAGACCGGCAGCATCAGCAAATCCGTGTTCGGTGCCCATTGAGAAAGGAGCGTTTGAATGGCGTATGTGACCGTTCCCAAAGATTTGACCCATGTAAAATCCAAAGTCTTATTCGGGCTGACCAAGCGGCAGATGGTCTGCTTCGGCGGTGCGCTTTTAACGGGCGGACCGCTTTATTTTTTGGCCCGGAACTATCTTTCCAACAGTGCAGCGGCGTTGCTGATGATTTTTGCCATGCTGCCGGGACTGCTGTTCGCTCTGTTTGAGCGGCACGGCCAGCCCCTTGAAGTAGTGATTCAGCAAATGATTCAGTGCTGCTTTATCCGTCCAAAGGAAAGGCCCTATCAGACCAACAATGCTTACGCCGCCCTTGTGCGGCAATACCAAATGGAACAGGAGGTAAAGGCCATTGTCCAGAAAAACGATACCCCGCGAAACCGAAAAGCCCAAAAAGCTCACCCGCGCCCAGAAAAAAGAAATTGATGCCGTTCTCCGCAAGTACAAGGGGGATGGTAAACCCCGCACGGCACAGGCCACCATCCCGTATGAGGCCATCTACCCGGACGGTGTGTGCCGCATTGACCGACGCACGTTCTCCAAGTGCATTGCCTTTGAGGACATCAGCTATCAGCTGGCCCAGCCGGAAACAAGAACCGCCATCTTTGAACACCTGTGCGACCTGTACAACTATGTGGATGCTTCCATCCATGTGCAGCTGTCTTTTCTCAATCGCAAGGTTGACCCGGTGCAGTACGCAAAAAGTTTTGAGATCGCACCGCAGGGGGATGATTTTGACGACATCCGCGCCGAGTACACCGCCATCCTGCAAAAGCAGCTTGCCAGCGGAAACAACGGCATTGTCAAAACCAAATATCTGACGTTTACCATTGAGGCCGACAGCCTGAAAACCGCACGGGCACGGCTGACTCGCATTGGCCTTGACCTGCTGGGCTATTTCAAGACCATGGGCTGTGTGGCACACGTTATGGACGGGCAGGAGCGTTTGGAGGTGCTGCACGACATCTTCCACCCGGACGGCGAACCGTTCCGCTTTGACTGGGACTGGCTGGCTCCCTCCGGCCTCTCCACCAAGGACTTTGTGGCTCCATCCTCCCTCTGCTTCGGCACGGCCAAAACCTTTGGTTTGGGCGGCAAGTATGGAGCCGTGAGCTTTTTACAAATCCTTGCGCCGGAACTTTCGGACGAAATGCTGGCCGACTTCCTCAAAACGGAAAGCGGGATTCTCGTCAATCTCCATGTGCAGGCCATTAACCAGACCGAGGCCATCAAAACCATCAAGCGGAAGATCACAGACCTTGATGCTATGAAGATTCAGGAACAGAAAAAGGCTGTCCGTTCCGGGTACGACATGGATATCCTCCCCAGCGACCTTGCCACCTACGGCGAGGATGCCAAAAAGCTGCTGAACAAATTGCAGACCCGGAACGAACGGCTTTTCATGCTGACTTTTCTGGTGCTGAACGTGGCCGACACCAAGCAGAAGTTGGGCAACGATGTGTTCCAAGCCGCAGGTGTGGCACAGAAGTACAACTGCTCGCTCGTCTGGCTGGACTACCAGCAGGAGCAGGGCCTTGTGTCCAGCCTTCCGCTGGGTATCAACCAGATAAAGATTCAGCGCAGCCTCACCACCTCCAACGTGGCGGTATTCGTGCCCTTTGTGACGCAGGAGCTTTTCCAGAGCGGTGCGGCCATGTACTACGGCGTCAACGCAAAATCCCACAACATGATCATGCTGGACCGCAAGCAGGCCCGGTGTCCCAACGGCCTAAAGCTGGGCACGCCCGGCAGCGGAAAATCCATGAGCTGCAAGTCCGAAATCGTCAGTGTATTTTTAACGACCGCTGACGATATTTTTATTTCAGACCCAGAGGCCGAGTATTACCCGCTGGTCAAGCGGCTGCATGGGCAGGTCATTAAACTTTCGCCCACCAGCAAGGACTATGTAAATCCGCTGGACATCAACCTCAACTACTCCGAGGATGACAGCCCGCTGGCTTTGAAATCGGATTTTGTGCTGTCGTTCTGTGAGCTGGTCATGGGCGGCAAAACAGGTCTGGAAGCGATTGAACGTACCGTGATAGACCGTGCTGTGAAAGCTATCTACCGTCCCTATCTGGCGAACCCCTGCCCGGAGAATATGCCCATCCTCTCCGATTTGCACCAAGCCCTGCTCGACCAGCACTTGCCGGAAGCGGACCGGGTAGCGCAGGCACTCGACCTGTATGTGTCCGGCTCGCTGAATGTGTTTAACCACAAAACGAATGTGGACATCCACAACCGGCTCGTGGCCTTTGACATCAAAGAGTTAGGCAAGCAGTTAAAAAAACTGGGGATGCTCATTATCCAAGACCAGATATGGGGCCGCGTCACCCAGAACCGCAGCCAAGGCCGGGCCACATGGTACTTTGCGGATGAGTTCCATTTGCTCTTGAAAGAAGAACAGACCGCTGCTTATTCCGCAGAAATCTGGAAACGCTTCCGCAAATGGGGCGGTGTGCCCACGGGCGCCACCCAGAATGTGAAGGACCTTCTTTCTTCGCCGGAGATCGAGAACATTCTGGAAAACAGCGACTTCATCACGCTGCTGAATCAGGCATCCGGCGACCGCAAAATTCTTTCGGAACGGCTGAACCTCTCCGCAGACCAGCAGAAGTACATCGACAATTCCGAACCGGGCGAAGGACTGCTGATTTTTGAAAATGTGGTGCTGCCGTTTTCCAATCCCATTCCGAAAAACACCCAGCTCTATAAAATCATGACCACCCGGCTCAACGAGGTGGTGGAGCTATGAGCTTAACGCATTTTAGCTTGTTTTCCGGCATCGGCGGCATCGACCTTGCCGCAGAGGCAGCGGGTTTTACCTCTGTCTGTCAATGCGAGTGGGCAGCCTTTCCCGCCGCTGTTCTGGCAAGCCACTGGCCGGAGGTGCCCCGCTTTCAGGACATCACCACCGTAACAAAGGAGGCTTTCTTTGAAAAAACAGGACTTCACACCGTCACCCTCATTTCAGGCGGCTTCCCGTGCCAGCCGTTCTCCACCGCAGGGAGGCAGCGCGGCTTCCACGATGAACGCTACCTCTGGCCCGAAATGCTGCGGGTTATCCGGGAATTGCAGCCCCGTTGGGTGCTTGGAGAAAATGTTGCTGGCTTCCTCCGTATGGGGCTCGACAAAACGCTCATTGACTTGGAGCAGGCAGGTTACGATGTTCGGGTTTTCGTATTACCTGCTGCTGCCGTTGGCGCGTGGCACGAACGGAAACGGGTATTCATCATCGGCTCCGCTGCTTCCCACACCCCTTGCCAGCGACACCGGGGATGTGGGCAAGGGGCTGGACATCCAAATCTCTGCAAATGGCAGCTATCGCAAGATGAACAAGGATGGCAAAGCATGGACGGCGCGGCTCTCTCATGTGATCTACCGTATAACACCCACCACACTGGAAAAGCCCTACCTCAACCCGGACTGGGTAGAGTGGCTGATGGGTTTCCCGCGCAAATGGACGGACATTCCCTTTGGGCCAAAGAACCCGCCGACATCCCGCGCCTGACCGAAGAGGTGCCGAACCGCAGCAAGCGGATGAAAACGCTGGGCAATGCGGTTTCGCCGCCGCAGGTGTTCCCGATTCTCAAATACATTGCGGACATTGAAACGGGCCGCTGTCCGATGGGAGGTGAAGAACTTTGAAAGAATTGCAGGCAAAAGCCAAAGTCACCCAGACCATGACCCGTGACGGTCTGATGGTAGAAAATCAGGCGGACGGCACTGTGGAGAACGTTTCCAGCCGGGAGGCGGAACAGGATTATTCCACGGATTCCGAGGGCAAGACCGAAAAAATACTGGAACGCACCGAGGACGTAAAGGACAAGCACAAGGCAAAGAAAAAAGCCAAACAAGCTGCGGAAACCGCCGAGAGTGAAGATGGTCTGCACCGTTCCGCCGCCCGTCTGGAACTGACCGAAGAAGAACGGGCAGACCCGGCGTTGCAGCCGTACATCCAAAAGGCGGAAGCGAAAGCCGACAAGCTGGATGCCGCCCGCGCTGCTTTGCCGAAAAAACGTGTCCCGGTCAAGGAAAAAATCTACGATGCCGCCAGCGGCAAGGCGAAATCCACCCTGCGTTTTGAGCAGCAGGACAAAGGCCCGTCCAGCCTGAAACCAAACCCGGCCAGCCGCCCGCTATCAGAAGCGTTGCTGTTCGCTCACGGAAAAATCCATGAAGTCGAACACGAAAATGTGGGCGTGGAGGGCGGCCACAAAGGTGAAGAACTGGTGGAGCGTCAGACCGCCAAAGCCATCCGCAGCGGCATCCGGCACCACAAGATGAAGCCCTACAAGGCCGTGGAAAAGGCAGAGCGTCAGCTCATGTCTGCCAATGCAGAATACTTTTACCAGAAATCTTTGCGGGACAATCCGCAGATCGCGCAGTCTGCCAGCAATCCCATTTCCCGGATGTGGCAGAAACAGCGTATCAAGCAACAGTACGCCAAAGCTGCACGGCAGGCCGGCCAAGCCGCCGCGCAGGGTGCAGCCGCCACCGCAGAGAACGGTTTCCGGGTAACGAAGCTGGCAGCCGAGGGCGGCGAACGGGTAGCCGAATTTGCGACCCGGAACTGGAAAACCATTCTGATCGTGGCGGTGTTCGGTCTGCTGGCTCTGCTCCTGATAACGGGGTTGCAGTCCTGCACCGTGATGGCGGGCACCGCTGGAACCGGCGTGACGGCATCCTCTTACTTTTCCAAGGACAAGGATATGCTGGGTGCAGAGAAAGCCTACGCCAAGCTGGAGCAAAAACTGCAACGGTATCTCGACACCTACGAGGCCACCCACAACTATGACGAGTATCATTTTTATCTGGATGAAATCGAGCATGACCCCTATGTGCTGATCTCGATTTTGTCCGCGCTGTATGACGGCGTGTTCACACTGGCCGAGGTGCAGGGCGAACTTGAAATGCTCTTTGAAAAGCAATACATCCTGACCGAGACCGTGACCATGCAGATACGCTACCGTACAAAAATGATGGTCATTATTGGCCCGTATGGTGTGCCGCAAGTTATCACCTACCAAGAACCGTATGAATACTACATCTGCACGGTCAAGCTGAAGAACAAAGATTTGTCCCACCTACCCGTGGAAGTGCTGACCAAAGAACAGCTCAGTGCCTATTCGCTCTATATGCGCACACTGGGCAACCGGCCGGATTTGTTCGGCAAAGCGCAATACCCCAATGCGTCTACCATCAAGCAGCCCACCTACTACGATATTCCCCCGGAAGCACTAAAGGATGATAGGTTTGCCGCCGTGATGGAGGAAGCCACGAAGTACATCGGCTACCCGTATGTGTGGGGCGGCAGTTCACCCAGCACCAGCTTTGATTGCAGCGGCTACATTTCGTGGGTGCTGAATCACTCCGGCTGGAACGTGGGCCGCCAGACCGCACAGGGCCTTTACAACCTCTGTACTCCTGTTTCGACGGCGCAGGTCAAACCGGGCGACCTTGTGTTTTTCAAGGGAACCTACGATACCCCCGGCGTGAGCCATTGCGGTATCTATGTAGGCAATTCCATCATGCTGCACTGCGGCGACCCTATCTCTTACACAAACCTCAACTCAAAATATTGGCAGGAACATTTTTACAGCTATGGGCGTTTACCGTGACGCCAGAAAGGATTTTGTATGGCAAAAAGACTTTCCCGCATTGAGCGCGATATTGAACGGCTCAAAGAAAAAATCAGCGAATACCAGCAGCAGTTGAAAGAACTGGAAGCTGCAAAGACTGAACAGGAAAACTTGCAGATCATTCAGCTGGTGCGCAGCATGAACATGAAGCCGGACGAGTTTGCGGCCTTCCTGCGCAGCGGTGCGCTGAACGCTGCGCCCACCGTTACCCCGTACCACAAACAGGAGGATGCCGCCGATGAAACCTGATAACTGGAACCGCTTCGCAGCCGGGCTGCTGGCTATCCTGCTCTGCCTCTGTTTATTTTCCATGCCCGCTTTTGCAAGCGGTTCTGACCCTGCCCCGGAACCTCTGCCGGAAATTACCGAGGAAGAACCGACTACGGGCGGCATGGAGCCGGAGGGTGTGCCCATCACGCCCAAGGGCAACGCAACACTGGTGGATGATTTCTACGGGGACAAGCAGCTTATCACAGTGACCACCAAGGCCGGGAATTATTTTTACATCCTGATTGACCGTGCCAACGAGGACAAAGAAACCTCTGTCCACTTCCTGAACCAAGTGGACGATGCCGACTTGCTGGCCCTGCTGGACGAAGAACCGCAGGACACCGAGTTCTGCACCTGCACGGTGAAATGTGAGGCCGGAAGTGTCAACGAAAACTGCCCCTTGTGTGAAAAGAGCCTGTGCAACTGCACGGCCCCGGAAGCTGTGAAAACTGACACCGAAACGCCGCAGGAAAAGCCCAAGTCCAACATGGGCAGTCTGATGATCCTGCTGGTGCTGGCTCTGGCGGGCGGTAGTGCGGCCCTCTATTATTTCAAGTTCCGCAAACCCAAGGCCGACACCACCGGGCACGATGATCTGGACGAATACGATTTTGGCGAGGACGAGGATGCAGACGAGGAACCGGCTGAAATCGAGATTTATTCGGAGGACGGACAGGAGGATGAAACATGAGCTTTCAGCTGGTGATTGCCGAAAAGCCCAGTGTTGCCCGCAGCATTGCCGCCGTGATCGGGGCCGATGAAAAGCAAAACGGCTACTGGCAGGGCGGCGGGTATCTGGTCAGCTGGTGCATCGGGCATCTGGTGTCCTTTGCGGAAGCGGGCCAGTACGATGAAAAATACTGCAAGTGGAAGTATGAAGATTTGCCCATCCTGCCCCAGCCGTGGCAGTTCATCGTGCCGGACGAGAAAAAACAGCAGTTTGAAATCGTCCGCGCCCTGCTCAACTGCTCGGATGTGGATAGTGTGACCGCTGCGACCGACGCAGGCCGGGAGGGAGAACTGATTTTCCGTTTCGTCTACCAAATGGCCGGCTGCACGAAACCTGTGAAGCGGCTCTGGATTTCCAGCATGGAGGATGCTGCTATTCGGGAGGGCTTTGCAAACCTGCGCCCGGATTCGGATTATGATGCTCTGTATCAATCGGCCCTCTGCCGTGCAAAGGCGGATTGGCTGGTGGGTATCAATGCAACGCGACTGTTTTCGGTGCTGTATCACAAAACCCTGACGGTAGGCCGGGTGCAGACCCCGACACTGAAAATGCTGGTGGACCGGGACGCAAAAATCCTGCGCTTCCAGAAAGAAAAGTATTACACAGTCGGCATCCATTCCGGCAGCCTGAAAGCAGACAGTGGGCGCATTGCGGATGCAGAAACCGCAAATTCTCTCAAAGAAAAATGCACGGGTGCAGTTGCCGTCTGTACTTCTGTCAAACGGGAGAAAAAGACAGAACAGCCGCCCAAGCTCTATGACCTGACCACCTTGCAGCGGGAAGCAAACCGCTTGTTCGGATTTACGGCAAAGCAGACCCTTGACTATGCCCAGCAGCTTTATGAAAAGAAACTGCTGACCTATCCCCGCACGGACAGCCAATATCTGACCGAGGACATGGGCCAGACGGCACAACATCTTGTGTCTGACCTGCTGAGGCTGCTGCCCATTGCCCAAGGGCTTGCACTTACCCCGGATGTGGGCCGGATTCTGAACAGCAAAAAAGTATCGGACCACCACGCCATCCTTCCCACGGCCGAATTTGTAAAACAGGGCTTCACCGGCCTTGCGGAAAGTGAGTGCAAGCTGATGAACCTTGTCTGCTCCAAGCTGCTCTGCGCCGTGGCTGCGCCCCATGAGTACGAAACTGTGACTGCCGTGTTCTCCTGTGCCGGGAACGAGTTTACCGCCAAGGAAAAGACGGTGCTTGTTCCCGGTTGGAAAGAAATCGACCAGAGGTTCCGCTCCACCCTGAAAGCAGATACCGAGGAAGAAGTTTTGAACGCACTGCCGGAACTGGCCGAGGGACAGAACTTTTCCGTGACAACTGACATTTCGGAACATTTCACATTCCCGCCGAAAGCCTACACCGAAGATACGCTCCTGTCAGCAATGGAGCGGGCCGGGACCGAGGATATGCCGGAGGACAAGGTGAATTGCTCCGCAGGAGCAAGAGAGGGTGGCCTGGGCCATGCGGAACGCAAAGGGCTGGGCACACCCGCCACCCGCGCCGCGATTCTGGAAAAATTGGTGCAAATGGGCTTTGTGCAGCGCAAGGGCAAACAGCTTGTCCCCACCAAGGACGGCATCAATCTGGCGGTGATTCTGCCGGAAAGTCTGACCTCTCCCGCTCTGACTGCTGAATGGGAAAACCGTCTGACCGAGATTGCCAAGGGCAATGCAGACCCGGACGAGTTCATGACCGAAATTGAAGCGCAGGTGCGCCAGCTGGTCAAGACCTACTCCTGCATCAGCGCGGACAAACAAAACCTGTTCCAGTCGGAACGGGTTATTATCGGCAAGTGTCCCCGGTGCAGTGAAAACGTCTATGAGGGCAAGAAAAACTTCTACTGCGGGAATCGTAGCTGTCAGTTTGTGATGTGGAAGAATGACCGCTTCTTTGAGCAGCGCAAAAAGGCGTTCACCCCGAAGATCGCCGCTGCTCTGCTCAAAAACGGTAAGGCAAAGGTCAAGGGCCTCTATTCCGAAAAGACAGGCAAAACCTATGATGCAACGGTGCTTCTAGCAGATACGGGAAGCAAGTACGTCAATTACCGGGTAGAGCGCAAAGAGTAAGGCAAAAATACGAGGGCCGGTTATGGTAAGGTGAAGCATTCATTTTGCCATAACCGGCTCTCTCTATCTGTAGGATAGCAAAAAAGGAGTGTGACCAAATGAGCGAATTATTTTCCATCCAGCTGCAAAATCGGCAGCAGCAAGGCAGGGATGGCGTCTGGCTGGACCTGCCCACTACAACCGAACAGGTACAAGCGGCCCTGCGGCAAATCGGCATTTCGTCCGATAATCCGCAGGGCCTTTTCATTTCCGGCTATTTTGCCGAGGAAGAAAAGCGTTTTGCCATCCCCTACAACATGGTGCTGGCATCCAATGTGGACGAGCTGAACTTTCTTGCCGCACGGCTGGAAACGCTTTCTGCCGGGGAACGCGCAGAGCTGAACGCCGCTTTGCAAGCCCCGCAGAGTGAACTTTCCAGCATCGGGAAAATCACAGACTTTCCCGAAAACGTGGAATATTATGTGTACCTGCCGGATGTGCGTGGGCCTGCCCAGCTGGGTGACTACTATCTGAACCGCTCCGGCATGGTGAATATGCCGGAAGAATGGAAAGGCGGCATCGACACGGCGCAGTTTGGCCGCTATGTGGCCCAGCAGGAGCAGGGTGCATTTACCCAGTACGGCTACCTTGTCAAAAGCGGGGACGAGTGGCAGAAAGTCCACGAAGGCCAGCCTGTGCCGGAGGAATACCGGGTACTGTCCTTTCCTGTGCCGGAAGTCATGCGGGATGCAGCCAATATCCCGCCGCCTGTTCAACCTGAAACAGAACCGCAGAAAGTTATTCCCATTATCCTGAACGGTAAGGACAGCGCAGAACGGATGAAAGAAATCACGGACCGGCTGGAAACAGGGATTCAGCAGTTGTTCGACAGCGACCGCTACAAAGCCTACCTCACCACGATGGCAAAATTCCACAATTACAGCTTCAACAACACCTTGCTGATCGCTATGCAGGGCGGACAGCTGGTGGCGGGCTTCAACAAGTGGAAAGACACGTTCCACCGCACCGTAAAGAAAGGCGAAAAAGGCATCAAAATCCTTGCTCCTACGCCGTACAAGGTCAAGCAGAAGATGGAAAAGCGGGACGAACAGGGCAAGCCGATTCTGGACAAGGACGGCAAGCCGCTGACGGAAGAAAAAACGGTGCAGATTCCGGCGTTCAAGGTGGTGTCTGTGTTCGATGTCAGCCAGACCGAGGGCGAACCGCTGCCCTCTATTGCAGTGAATGAACTGTCCGGCAGCGTGCAGGACTACCAAGATTTTTTCAAGGCATTGGAGCAGGCATCCCCGGTTCCCATCGGGTTTGAGGACATCGAGGGCGGCGCGAATGGGTACTTTCATCTGCTCGACAACCGCATTGCCATCCAAGAGGGCATGAGCCAGTTACAGACCATCAAGACAGCCATCCATGAGATCGCCCATGCAAAGCTGCACACCATCGACCCGAACACCCCGGAACAGAGCAACCGCCCGGACAGCCGCACCCGCGAGGTGCAGGCCGAAAGCGTGGCCTATGCCGTCTGCCAGCACTACGGGCTGGACACATCCGAGTATTCCTTTGGATATGTGGCCGGGTGGAGTTCCGGCCGGGAACTGGCCGAACTGAAAGCCTCTCTGGAAATTATCCGCAGCGCAGCCCATGAGCTGATCGCTGCGCTGGACGAACATCTGGCAGAACTTCGCCAGCAGCGGGAAGCAGACCTTTCCGCTGCACAGGAGGCCGCATTTGCACTGGATAATGGCAGTACCCTGTTCATCCAGACCTGCGATTCTGGCTATGACTACACTCTGTATGGCCCGGACCACACGGCTCTGGACGGTGGGCAGCTGGACGCGCCCGGTCTGACCCTGCCGGATGCCGGGCAGGAAGCACTTAATCTGCTGGGGCAGACAGCCGCAGTGGCGGAAGTTCTGTTGGGCGATGAGCTGGCGGCGTTCCAAGAGGCGGCGGAAAAAGCAAATGAACTTTCTGCCCCGGAAGCAGAAAAAGCCACTGCGACAGATTTATCCGCAGAGCCTACGGTCACGATTCTGTGGAGCGAAAGCGACAAGCTGCAGGACGGCGAAACTATGCCGCTGTCCGTGGCAAATCGTGTTTTTGAAGAATTGGACGCTGCCCAGCACACTGACCGGGAAAAGGACGGCTACACGGGCGGCTGGTACGACAAAACAGCTTTCCGCATTGACTTTACTATGAACGGCCAGCCGGATAACTACGAGGGGCGGCAGGATTTTGGTGACGGAGAGGGCTCTTTGGTTCAACATATCCAGAACTACCACGAATACTACACTAAAGATGAAAATTGGAAGAATTTTGTTCTGCATAACAAAGGCCCGGAAGCATGGGAGCAGGACAAGGCAGAGCGTGAAATGGTGCTGACCGAGTTTATCCCGTACCTCAAACAACATTGCAATCTTTCGGCCATGGAGCAGGCAGCCACCGCCGCTTTGCGGGAGGGACAGAACATTTCGCCGGAACAGGCTGCCTATTACAACACTGTTGTGGCCTATGTGCAGGACTGCCGCCCGCTGCTTAACCAAGGCCAGTATAACTTGCCGGAACCGCCCAAGCTGGCTGACTTTGACCAGAGCTTGCAGGATTACAAGGCACAGGTGCAGACCGAGATCGCGCAGGAAGCGGCTGCTGCCGGAATGACCGTAGAGGAATACGCAGCGGCAGGCTTTGAAGCACCGCAGCAGGACAGCTTTTCCATCTACCAGCTGCGCAATGAAGATTCCACCCGCGATTACCGTTTTGAGCCCTACGACCGCCTGCAGGCTGCCGGTTTGACCGTGGACAAGGCCAACTATACGGAAGTATACGCCGCGCCGCTGACTGCTGGCACCACGTTGGAGGACATCTACCGCACGTTCAATGTGGACCATCCAGCAGACTTCAAGGGACACTCGCTGTCTGTTTCGGATGTAGTGGTGCTGCACCAGAACGGGCAGGACACCGCCCACTACTGCGACAGTGTGGGCTTCCAGCAGGTGCCGGAGTTCTTACGGGAAAATCCGCTGCGCACCGCAGAACTTTCCACCGAACAAAACGAAAACATGATTGACGGTGTTCTGAACAACGCGCCCTCTCTGGGCGAGTTGGAGGCCAAAGCAAAGGCCGGGGAACAAATTTCTTTGACAGACCTTGCCGCCGCAGTTAAGAACGAAGAAAAGGCACCGAAAGCCAAGAAGTCCCGCACAGCCAAACCGAAAAAGCCATCCATCCGGGCACAGTTGGATGCCGCGAAAAAGGAGCAGAGCAAGCAAACGCCGTCACGGGAAAAGACAAAGGAAATGGAGGTCTGACACATGAATTTTAGCGTGGAAGAAGAAAATTTGATCTGTATGTACCACACCTCTGACCGCCGCCGAACGATGGCGCGGATGCTGACCGCCCTGCCGGACATGGACACGGAAATGCGGCGGCTGGCAAACGGCACCATTGCAAAGTTGGAGCGCATGACCGATGTTGACTTTGACGGACAGCGGTTTGATTTTACGGGTAAATAATACCGCCAGCTTAACAATGGCACATTATTTTCAGAGAAAGTAATGTGCCATCGTCAACACAGAAATAGCCGGACACGGTGGCCTTGTGGCTGCTGTGTCCGGCTATTTTTCATGTATCAGTCTTTATCTTTTTTCTCGGTGGGATTTTCCGGCAGTTCGGCGGCATCTTCTACAATGTCGGTCACAAGCTGCTGGAAGTCAAACGCATTCTTTTCTGTGATAACAGGCTTGCCGGTTTCCGCTTCAAGAGCCTGCCGCGCAATGCCGGCCACCTTGCCGCCACGTTTGGCAACCTGCTTGTTTTCTTCAAAGGTCTGTGGCTTTGCAGTTTTGGAAATATCCGTGGTGGAGGCTTCGGCCAGCATGGTCAGCACAAGTTCCAAATCAGTCATGTTATCCCGGAGATTTTCTTTCGTCAGACCTTTCAGCCGCTTATACTGTCCTGTGGTCATGCCAGACCATGCGCGGGAGATTTCATCGGTCAGGATGGCGTACTCCTTGCCCTTTTGCACTCCGCGCTTCTTCCATTCATCCGTCAGTTCGTTGCGGATGCGTATTGCCAAAAGCCGCTGGTGAATCCATTCTTCCGAGTAGCCTTTTTTCAAATAGGTATCAAGCGCACGGTCAATGGCCTGCTCCGGGTCAATGGTTTCCTCAATGCGTTCCTTACCCACCATTGCCAGCCATGCTTTGAACGGTTCAGCTTTCGGAGATGGGATTGACTGGATGATGCGCAGGAGCTGTTCAGTGTTAGCGACATCCGTTTTGCGCTTTTTGCCGTCAGGAGCGGTCATTTTCAAACCATTACAATTTGTAATGGTTTCATTTCCTTCGTCTTTAAGACGCTTTTTTAGAACGCGCCAATAGTTCTGTGGGTCTGCGCTGTCAGTCAGAACAGCAATCACATCAACGATGGCAAAATACCATTCTTCCTTTTCTGCATCCCATGCAGTGCGGATTTTCTGATCTTCAAAAAGCTGGATAGAGCTGTTATCGTTCACTTCTGCCATAGAGGGTTCCTCGCTTTCGTTGTCTAAGTCTATTTTACATGATTTCGGGCGGAAACGCCACCCGGTCTAAGCGTTTGGGATTCAAAAATCCGAACAATATTTTGTGCAGATTTACCGTTCCTGCATCTGCTCCTTTCCCGGTGCTGTCCGCAGAATGCTGTCCACATTCTGCTTTATGATGCCATACTCCTGCATCTGGCGTTTGGCTTCGGTGTACTGCCGCTGCAACTGGTCTTTCTGCTCGGCCAACTGCTTATACTCGGCTTTCAGGGCGTAGAGGTCAGGCAGCTTTTGAAAGCCCTGTTCTTTCAGGACCTTGGCCGCTGCTTCATAGAGAATCAGGGTGCCTTCATGCTTGCGCCGGAACTGCTTTTTGTCAGCGGCCCGCTGATACTCCTGCACCAACGGGCGCAGCTTCTTACAGGTAGTAACATCCTTTATCAGCACGGCCATTTCTGCAAATCGGCGCTCTGCTGCTTTCAATGCGGCGGCAGCTTCGGTGCTGGCGGCGGTGATCTCGGCCACCCGGCTTTCCAAATCCGGGTAGCTTTCGATTTCATGCTCCGTCAGAAAGTTCAGCGTCCGGGCAGCCTGTTTCAAGTTGTGGAGCTTTGCCCACTTCTCGTACCCTGCGTACTGCTGGGCCTTGATGCTGTTCTCCAAATCAATCCGCAGCGAAATTTTGCGGTTTTCTTTGGGCTTCCGCTCCGCAAACCGCCCTTTGATGCGCTCGGTGATAGCTTCTTCGGTGTAGGCTTCGCCCAGCGTTTTGCAGCGAGTGAACCGCCCCTGTCCGGGCGCACGGAACGAAACATACTTGCCCCGCTTGACTTCATAGCCCTGCTCCTGCAGGAGCCGCAGAAAATCGTCAAAATCCTTGGCCTGCGGGAGGGCTGCATCTATGGCAGCTTTCAGCTTCGCCTTCCAGCTCGTGCCCTTGCGGTGTGCATCCCACTCGGCATAGCTTTTGCCCCGGTCTTGACCGGGCATCACCACAGACAGACCATGTTCCTTGCACAGCCGGTCGCTGGTGCGCCGGATGTAGGCATAACTCTGTCGGTTGGAAACATACTTTCGTTGGTTCACCATGTCCACGGCACAAAAGATGACGTGGTTATGGACGTGTCCTTTGTCAATGTGCGTGGTCAGCACATACGGGTATTTGCCTTGCAGGACTTCATCTGCAAGCTGCCGGCCAATCTCGTGGGCCTGCTCCGGCGTGGTTTCGCCCGGCGCAAAAGACTGTATCAGGTGGTGGGCCAGATTGTTGCCTTTCTGCATGGCTTGTGATAGCAGCAGTTCAAATTCGATGTCGGCGGTTTCATAGGAGCAGGCAAAGGAGGACACCAGCATTTTTTCATCCGTCTTGGCTGGATTCTCGATGTAGTCCAGTGCCTTTTTCAGCGTTGACTTGATAGGATGTATCTTTGTAACTGCCATATCTGCGCCAGCGCTCCTTTGATGTCCGCAACGTCTTGTGTGTACAGCGACCCCATGCTGTTCAGCCGCCGCGCAATCTGATTGACGTTGACACCAATCTTTTGCAGTTCGGCGGTCTGCACCCGGATGTCGGTGGTGTCGATGTGGACAACATAACCATCTATCGCCATCTTTCGCAGATAGGCGGCCATATTCCGGGTTGGTATCAATTTCATTTTTTCTCGAATCAACCTCCGTTCTTCTTCCGTCACATAAAATTTGACCTGCACGGTTCGTTTTCTGCCTTCCATTCGTTTTACTCTCCTTTCCGTTTTGAGGGTTTGGGACACTTCCCAACAAGCTGTTTTGCAGAGCAAAATACGGAAGTGGGTACACACTTCCTATGCTTGCTACCGTAACTCTTTCCTCGTATTCTCCCTCTACTAATACTACAATCCTTAACAAGAGAAATGGCTTAGGCAGAATAAAATAAAAACACAAATTTCATAAAAATAAAGAAATTCACTCAAGCAAAATTCAAATAAAAAGAAGGCGTCTGGTTGGAACAAAAAAGGCCGATTGGAGCGGAAAAGACTTTTCAAGTCTGCTATAATAGTTACTAAAAACGCCGAAGGGCGCTTTCAAAAAGTCTATGAGTTAGCAAGCCCTAACTAAAAGGAGGAATTTTCAATGTCTGAAGTGAGTACGGACAAAAAACTGAAAGGAAAAGACCTTATTACCATCGGTATCTTTTCCGCAATCTACTTTGTCATCAACTTTGCCTTTATGCTTCTGGGAGGTATTCACCCTGTTCTTTGGATGCTGATGCCTGGCTTTATCGCTGTGTTTGCAGGCATTCCCTTTATGCTGATGGTCGCAAAGGTTCAAAAACCGGGTGCAGTTTTCCTGATGGGGCTTATCACGGCTCTTATCTATTTTGCCACAGGACAATTTACCCTGGTGATCCTGATCTCGATGGCTTCTACTTGCATTTTGGCTGAAGTTGTCCGAATGGTGACTAAGTATAACAGCTTCAAGGGAAATTCGATTGCCTATGTGATTTTTTCTCTGGGGATGGTTGGTTCTCCCCTTCCCATCTGGTTGTTTAAGGCCGATTTCTTGGCACAGATTACAGAACAGGGAATGCCCGCTGATTATGTTGCGGCAGTTGAAGCTCTGTCATCCAATGCAATGCTAATCGTTCTGTTTGTTGCTCCAATCATCGGTGGTATCATCGGCGCATTTATTGCCAGAGGTCTGTTCAAAAAGCACTTTGTAAAGGCAGGAATTGTGTGATGAATGGGGAGGGCAAAAAACATACATTAAGGTTCGATCCACGGACGGAATTGCTTTTATTGGTGCTGGCAAATATTGTGGCCTTTACCCAGCACTCCGTATGGGTTGAAATTACATGGGTTATTTTTCTGCTCCTACTGATCGTTGCCTGCGGATGCCAAAAATCCGCAGGCAAACTGGCAATCGCATTTGGAATTTGTCTGGCGCTACAATACTATGTATTTCCAAACGGACCGAAAATTTTAGCCAGCAGCTTCACAATCATTGTATCTTATGCAAGAAAGATTTTCCCTTGTTTGATTGTCGGTACAATGGTATTACAGAAAACGCCCGTCCGGGAATTGATGGTTGCACTTCGGAAATGGCATATCCCGCAGGGATTGATTATTCCTTTGTCTGTAACTGTCCGATATTTTCCGGCTTTAAAAGAAGAAACCGGCTATATCCGGGATGCCATGAAGCTCCGTAATATTCATGGAGTACAAAAAATTGAATGCTTACTGGTGCCTACAATGATCTCTGCCACAACAACAGCGGAAGAATTATCCGCCGCCGCTGTTACGCGGGGGATTGAAAATCCTGCTCCTAAGACAAGCATGATTGAAATGAAATTCGGCGTGCAGGACTTTGTGTGTTTGGCAATAGGCGTTGCTTTTTGCGTAGTTTCCATTATGGTAGGATAAGGAGGTGTTTCCTATGATTGAAATTCAAAATGTATCTTTTGAATATGAGAAATCGCAGGGGACGCTTTCTCATATAGACCTGAACATTCAGCAGGGCGAGTGCATTGTTCTTACTGGTGAATCAGGCTGTGGTAAGACAACCATAACAAAACTTATTAACGGTCTGATTCCTCATTTTGTCGAGGGCGGAACCTTATCTGGTACAACGATTGTAAACGGTATGAATGTAGCTCAAACAGAAATGTACCGTTTGGCAGAACAGGTTGGTTCCGTGTTCCAAAACCCAAAATCGCAGTTCTTCAATATAGATTCTGACAGCGAGATTACTTTTGGTTTGGAAAACGCAGGCGTTGAGCCAAGGAAAATCAAAGAGCGATATGATGCTACGGTTTCTGCTCTGAAAATACAGTCACTGCTGGGCCGTAATATCTTTTCTATGTCAGGCGGAGAAAAACAAAGTCTTGCATTTGCCTCTGTATATGCCATGAACCCGTCCATTTTTGTATTGGACGAGCCGACGGCAAATCTGGATGCTGGTGCGATTGACACCTTACGCCAGCAGATTATCCAGATCAAAAAAGAAGGGCGGACGGTTGTTATTGCCGAACACCGCCTATATTTCCTGATGGATCTGATTGACCGGGCAATCTTCATTCAAAAGGGGAAAATCGTTCAGATATTTTCTGGGAATGAGTTTCGCAATCTTTCGGATGAGCAGCGTATCAGGATGGGGCTTAGAAGTCTTGTCCATCCTGTGCTGGAGCTGCCTCCCGCCGATCCGTCAGGAGCGCAGGAAGGCTTATC
>CDZH01062761.1_pt1 | contig 18381 bp, 9 predicted proteins | sample 557721 | NCBI WGS metagenome assembly CDZH01 (sample SAMEA3182062, study PRJEB8094) | gut metagenome | biome: human; feature: gut; material: Stool; isolation source: human stools | place: Canada | collected 2013-01-14
ATCGTAACTGTGAAGGTACTGAACAGTTACGGAAGATTTATATCAATCGCCTATACACAACAATTTAATTAAGGTAACATATCGGAACTTCCGAAGGTTGCTTCCCACTTTGCTGCACGCTCATCCATGATAGCCTGACCGCCTGCACCCAAGTATTCTTCAATACCGGAATCCCATACCTTATCAAAGTCAGCTTCTGCCGCAGATACTGCGGTATCATATACGATATCTCTCTTGCTGGAGAGGGAATCGCCCATACCTTCTTCTGCGGAGATTGCGCCAACATTTACATTCTTACCGGGTCTGTTGTCTGTCTTTGCAATTGCATCTGCTGTTTCTACATCAGCAGGATCTACGTTAGAGTAGCTGTATGCAATAGACTTTGTAGTAATTTCAGGGTCTACCAGCTTCAGACCGTTACAGGTAATGGTCATATCAATGTTGAAACCGGAGTTCTGGATGGTATCACCTGTGGATGCCTTGGTAACGATGGTTCCATCGTCTAAGGTATCATGAGTTACACCTTCTTCACCGATCTGGAGATACTGGATGTGCTCCGGATCAGAGATCCAGTCAAGGTAAAGCATGGATGCTAAAGGTTCATCGTTGGTAGAAGGGAAGAACAGTTTACGGTCGATCGGACCTGCAGTAAACTTGGTATGAGTTCCTTTGCTGTCTTCGAAACAGTCAACTGCTACAAACTTTGCATCTTCTCCAACCAGTCTCTGTAAGTTTGCCTGAATGGAATCTTCACCATTACGGAAAGGATAATCCCAGTTATGAGTAAATGCACCAACATAACCAGCCTTTAAGTTATCATCTTCTGTGGTGTCACCGCTTCCATACAGAGCGAAATCCTTCCACATCAAGCCTTCGTTGTACCACTTATTTAAGAGACGGACACCTTCCTTTGTGCCATTCTGGGTAAGCTTTCTGTCATCAAATCCATTTACATAGTATTCCTTATCGGAGATATCCGGATCAATAAAGGATTCAATTAAGGTAGCTGCTCTCCAGCCTACATCATAGCTTACGCTGTAAGGAATCATCTTGTCAGCATCTGCGCCAAGAAGTTCATCTGCGTTATCACGGAATGCAATCAGCATATCTTCAAATTCCTGCTTGGTAGCAGGCTCCTTTAAACCGAGCTTATCTAACCAGTCTTTACGAACGAAGGTGTTGATACGGTTGCTGTTTGCAAGCTTTGCTTCAATTCCCCAGATGGTACCGGTTTCAGGATCCTTATCCCAGTAAAGGTTGGTCTCGCCAAGCCAATCCCAAAGGTTCGGAAATACCGATTTGTATTCTTCGGTTAAGTACTCGCTCAAATCCAGAACACCACCCATGTTTGCATAGGTCTGAATGGTCGGATAGTCATAAGTTACACAGATGTCCGGAGCATCACCTGCTGCCAGAAGGTTATTGATTTCTTCTACTTCTGTCCAACGGGGAACTGCCTTGAACTCTACCTGTACGTTGTGATCTGCAAGCATTCCTTCCTGGATATACTTGGTGTACGCATTGTTTGTAGGATCAGAACCGCCATCGTTACCACGATCATAAACTTCCACAACAATGGTTCTTGTTTCGGCGAATTTTCCATCCACAAGCTGACCGCCTGTCGGATCGGATGCATCTGCGCTGTCAGATGCTGCATCAGAAGTATCGGCTGAGTCCGATGCTTCCGTTGTTGCCGCTGCTGTATCACTGGATGTATCAGCAGGAGCTGCTTCTTTGCTTCCACAGGCTGCAAGGGAAAGTACCATAGCACCTGCAAGTAACACGGAAAGTAATTTCTTCTTCATTCTTTGCCTCCCTAATAGAATATTTGATTTATTGAATGCACGGATTGAACTCCAATCCGGTTATTCCTTAACGGCTCCAACGGTAACTCCGTGGATGAAATACTTCTGCAGCCATGGATAGATACACAGAATCGGAACGGTAGAGAACATAACGATCGCCGCCTTAAGTGATTCGGTAAGTCCCGGGGTAGAGAACCCTTCCTGCGTAGCTACTTCCACGCTGTTAATGTTGTTAATGATATTGTAAAGAAGGAGCTGTAACGGATAGTAATCCTTTTCCTTCATATACATCAGTGCATCGGAATATCCATTCCAGCGGCCTACGGCATAGAACAGAGCCAGTGTCGCAAATACCGGTTTGGATAACGGAACGTAAATGGAGCACAAGATCTTAATATAGGTTGCCCCGTCAATTTCCGCCGATTCCCTTAAGCTATCCGGAATTCCATAAAAGAAACTCCTTAAGATAATCATGTTGAAGACACTTAAACAGCTCGGCACAATCAGTACCAATGGATTACTTAACAAATTCAGAGACTTCATCAACAGATAATTCGGGATCGTACCTGCATTAAAAAACATCGTAATTGTAATGATGATATTAAAAACGCTTCTTCCTTTGAGATCCTCGAAGATCAGAGGATAAGCACATAAGGTTGTCATGACCAGTGATACAATCGTGCAGATGATGGTAAGAAATACGGTCCAGAAGAACGCCCGGATGTATTTTGCATCACCAAGTACGGTTGTATAAGCATTAAAGTTCAATCCCTTCGGCCACAGATAAACCTCATGCTTTACCAGTGCGTCCGTGCTGCTTATGGACTTTACCAGCAGGTTTACCATCGGAAGCAGACAGATGACGGCAACCACGACACAGATCAGAACGAAGATCCAGTCTCCGGCTTTTGCAGATTTTGATTTAATCATCGTTCACACCTCCTACCAGATTCCACGTTCGCCGAGCCGTCTGGAAATCCAGTTTGCCAGCAACAGGAAGATTACACAGATCACGGACTGGAACAATCCAACCGCCGTCGTCAGTGAGAACTGAAGACTCTTAATACCATTGGTATAAACAAAAGTGGAAATGACGTTTGCCACATTCATAACCATGTTATTCTGGAAAGCGAACGGTCTGTCGAAGCCGCTTCCTAAAATATTGCCAAGGTTCATAATCAGAAGTACCACGATGGTGGAACGGATACCCGGAAGGGTAATGTGCCACATCTTCTTAAATCTTCCGGCGCCGTCTACCGATGCTGCCTCGTAAAGCTCCGGATTGATTCCGGCGATCGCTGCCAGATATACGATGGAGCCCCATCCAAAGTTCTGCCATACACCGATTAATATGTAGGATACAATCCAGTTGCCCGGTTTATCAAGGAAGTGAACTGCCTCAAACCCCAGATTCTGCAGCACCATGTTTACAAGACCGTTGGTCGGTGCAAACATCTGAAGTGCCAGACTGTAAATAATGACCCATGATAAGAAATGGGGCATATAAGCAATAGTCTGCACCACTCTCTTAAACCTGGTAAATACCAGTTCGTTTAAGATCAGTGCGAAGATGATCGGAGCAGGGAATCCAACTACCAGATCAAGGAGATTCAGTACCAGAGTATTCCGCAGGGCATTTAAGAAATCCTTGTTCTTAAACGCTTTGATGAAATATTCAAAACCGTGCTGTGCCGCCAGCGGCATCTCCCAGACGCTCTGCACAATACTGTATTTCTTGAATGCAATCTGGATATAAACCATCGGAACGTATTTAAAGATAATCAGATAAAGCATTGGCAGAAAGAGTAACAGATACAGCTGCCAGTACCGTTTCATGTACACGCCAATGGATTTCCTGTTCTTCACGGCAGGTACTTTTTTGGATGTTTTACTCATCATAACTCCTCCCATAAAAATCGTTTATCAACTCTTTTGATAAATTGATTATAATATTTCGTTTTCCTCTTATCTTGTCATATATTGCTTTTCATTTCATAAATATTGCTTTCTTTATGCAATTTATATATATAAAAACTTTCGTCAGAGTTTTTATTGTGCGTTTCGCTACAAGTTTTTCAATGTATAGCAATTTTTGTATAGTTATGGGATAAAAAAAGCCGGAAGCAGAATTACCTGCTTCCGACCATAAATATTCTCTTCTGAGTTAACCTTCTAGTAGATCTTTCTTCCTTTTTCATCCGGGATTCCGCTCTTACGGTAGAAGTATGAGTTCACCTGATCACGCCATTCCCTGGCATTGGCCAACTGCCTTGTAAAACGCTCCCGTACCAGTGCATAACTTTCATCCGGGATTCTTCCCTCCAGGGACTCCCAAACCGTGATCATCTGCTCTACTTCTTCCACGCCTTCAAAGTGAGTATCATAGATGTGCTGCAGCAGAGTCTTTCCGCTTGCAAGCTTCCATGTATACGGCATGTGATGGAAGAACAGCAACAGTTCTTCCGGACACGTTGCCGGATCGTCATACATCGAAGCATTCGGCTCGTAATACTGCTGCGCATATCCTGTTCCGTTATGTGACCGGTCAACGCCAAGTCCCAGATGATCGGCACGATGGTAGGTTCCCCAACGGGAGTACTCATACCCGTCAATGCTCGGACCATAGTGCTCATGCGGTGTCACCATCCAGCCAATGCCAAGCGGTGAGGTATATTTCTCATAGGTTTCCCTGGATCCCAGAAGAAGCTTCACAATGGAATCAACAACCTCGCAGTCACAGCCAAAGGTCAGTTTCACCCATTCCTTTGCAATTTCTTCTGCAGAAAGTGACGTCCGGAATGCCAGTCTTCCGAATCCATAGAAGTTTGCTGCTGCCAGATCATTTCCGGTCCAGTTTGCATCATTACCGGTATTGATTACGGCTGCAATTCCGGCATTCCGGTTTCCAAGTGTCCGGCCGCTTACCACATCCGCAACCGTGTCAAGCTCCGGCAGGCAATAGGTCTTGAAATCCAGTACTTCCTTAAATAAAGGAATCAGATAACAGACATCAATCTGATGTCCCGTATACTCCTGCGCCACCTGAACCTCCAGCATCTGATTGGTTTTTTTCAATCCCCCAAGCAGAGGTGAAACTGCCTCCCGGATCTGGAAGTCCATCGGACCGTTTTTAATCTGCAGAATCACATTCTCGTGATAGTCACCATCCATCTGGATGAAATTGTCGTATCCGGCACGCGCCCGGTCCGTCTTATAATCCCTCCAGTCCTGCGTGCAGTTATAAACAAAGCACCGCCAGATGATGATGGCGCCATATTCCTTCACAATATTGGCAAGCATATTGGCTCCGTCTGCCTGCGTCCTTCCGTAGGTAAAAGGCCCGGGCCTTCCTTCCGAATCTGCCTTTACAAGGAACCCTCCAAGATTCGGGATTCTTGCAAAGACCTCCTTCATCTTCTCTTTCCACCATGCAATAACCTCTTCGTTTAATGGATCTGCACTGTCCGGTCCACCAAGCTCCATCGGGGATGCAAAGTTAAGACTTAAATACAGCCTGATTCCATAATCGGCAAATATATTGGAAAGCTCTGCCACACGGTCAAAATAACGTTCCGTAATCAGATACGTTGCCGCGTCCTTTACATTCACATTGTTGATGACAACACCATTTAATCCGATGCTTGCCACGAAACGCGCGTAATCCCTCGTCCGTTCATTCACCAGAATTTCATTTTCTGCAAAGAAGAAGGACTCTCCGGAATAGCCGCGTTCAATGCTGCCGTCCATGTTATCCCAGTGGTTCAGCATACGGTTCGGATTGTCCGGATTACAAAGCACATCCACACCCTTCAGGGATTCCTCCATGGCAATTCTGCGAAGCAGGTCAAACACACCAGATAAGACGCCCTTCTCTTCAGCTGCCATCAGAAACAGCCGTCCATCCTGCTCCTTCAGATGATATCCTTCTGCTTTCACACCGCTTCCTGTTTCGGAAATCCTACGGATAACGAAGGTCCCCTTTTCTGCCTGTGCCAAAAAAGAACGTACCGGCGGCGGAAGTACCAGCATGCCCTGTATTCCACGCTCCAGTTCCATAAGTGCAGACCGGATCTCACGGTGTTCCTTCTCAAATCCATCCAGCCGGTATTTTTCAAAATAGGCTTCATTTCCTTTCGCTGCCCTTGGAAAGTAATTCAGCCACATCTGTGTCCACGGATTCATTCCCAATTCCCCTCCACATGGGTATTTCGAAGCATTTTATCTCTCCATACCCTTCACTTTCATTTCTTCTGGGTATTTTGAAACTATTCTCTTCTATATACCTTCTACCTTCATTTTCTCTGGGTATTTTGAAACAAATCTTCTCTCCATACCCTCTGCTTTCTTTTCTTCTGGGTATTTTGAAACAAATTCCCTTCTCTATACCCTCTGGCCTCATTCGAAATAATTTTCAGACAAGTATCAATTGTGATCTATCGGCATCAACAGTCAGCCGGCACCTTAATGGTGATCTCAGCCGGCTTCTTTCCGGTCAGTTCCACGCTCCGGTGATCCGGTCCGTTTGTTCCCACATAGCAGATCGCTTCTCCTTCCTGGTAGCAAAGCTTTCCTTCCTCATCGTAGAGTCCGAATGCTTCCTTCGGAAGATGGATTTCCACTCTCTTCTTCTCACCCTTCTTAAGAGAAACCTTCTTAAGCCCCTTAAGCTGTGCATTCGGTGTGTCCTCTGCACAGATCTTCACATAAACCTGAACAGTTTCTGCACTGTCATATTCTCCAAGATTGGAAATCTCTGCGGTTACGGTGATGCCATCCTCTGTAAGTACTTCACGGTCTGCCTTTACATTGGAAAGTTCATATTCATTATAGGAAAGTCCGTAGCCAAACGGATACATCGCATCCTGCTTCATATAGCGGTAGGTTCTTCCCTTCATGGAATAATCGGTAAATTCCGGTAAATCATCAATGCTGTGATAGAACGTAAGCGGAAGCTTTCCTTCCGGGCTCACATCACCAAACAGAATGTTCGCAATCGCCTTGCCACCGACAGCCCCCGGATACCAGCCCTGAATGATTGCCGGAATATGCTCATCGGCCCAGTTAAAGGAAAGTGCGCTTCCGGAAAGCATCACAAGCACGACCGGCTTGCCGCTTTCGTATGCCATCTTCAGGATTTCAAGCTGTAAGCCCGGAAGTTCCAGGTCACGCTTATCTCCGCTTCCATACTGGTTACCGGTATCGCCCTCTTCTCCTTCCAGGGTTGCATCAAGTCCAAGGCACATTACGACGACATCACTTGCTGCACAAATGCCGCGTACTTCGGAATGACGATCCTTTCCCTGACTTAAATTGCTCATTCCTTCTTTATATAAATGACAGCCATCGGATACGAGCACACGCACCTCGTCGCCGACATACTCCTGAATTCCTTCAGAAATTGTGTAATACCGGGATGCAGTTCCTTCATAGTTTCCAACCAGTGCCGCACGGCTGTTGGCATTCGGTCCGATCACACCGATGGTTTTGATCTTTGACTTATCTAACGGAAGCATATGGTTCTCGTTCTTTAAAAGTGTGATGCACTTCTCGGAAACCTTGAGATTTAACTCCTGCATCGGCTTGGAATCCACCACCTCATAGGAAATCTGATCATAAGGATTCTCCCCCTTCTGATCAAAGACCCCCAGCATCATACGGGTGGTAAACAGGTGAACCAGCGCCTCATTGAGACGTTCTTCCTTCACCATTCCCTTTTCCACTGCTTCCTTTAAATAGGCAAATAATGTACCACAGTTTAAGTCACAGCCATTGTTCATGGCCAGGGCAGCGGACTCTAACGGGGTGTCCGTTACCATATGTCCTTCATGGAAATCCTTGATTGCCCAGCAGTCCGATACCACGTGACCCTCAAAGCCCCATTCTTTTCTTAAAATATCCTGCAATAACGTCTTGCTTCCGCAGCAGGGCTCGCCGTTTGTACGGTTATATGCGCCCATCACGGCCTCTACCTTTCCTTCCTGCACACAGGTCTTGAAAGCCGGAAGGTAGGTTTCATACATATCCTGCTTTGTTGCCACGGCATTAAAATGGTGGCGCAGATCCTCCGGTCCACTGTGTACCGCGAAATGCTTGGCACAGGCTGCTGCCTTTAAGTATTTTTCATCATGTCCCTGAAGTCCTTCGACATAACGCACGCCCATACGGGAGGTCAGATAGGGATCCTCTCCGAAGGTTTCATGTCCGCGTCCCCATCTGGGATCACGGAAAATATTGACATTTGGTGACCAGAAGGTCAGTCCCTTATAAATATCCGTATCATCATATTCCTGCTGCATGTTGAATTTGGCACGTCCTTCCGTGGATACTGCTTCTGCCACTTCCTCTGCCAGATCCTCATCGAACGTAGCGGCAAGTCCGATCGCCTGTGGAAATACAGTAGCCACTCCGGCTCTTGCCACACCGTGAAGAGCTTCATTCCACCAGTTATAAGCCTTGATTCCAAGACGTTCAATTGCAGGTGCCTGATAAAGTGTCTGTTGTACTTTTTCTTCCAGCGTCATCTTCGACACAAGTTCTTTCGCACGCTTCGTATATTCCGCACGCTTTTCTTCATTTCTAACTAATTCCATAAGCTTTCTCCTTGCATTTTCCATCTGTCTTCTGTCATACAGCTTCCTTTTTGTTCATGCTCCAAGTATATGGCATAAGCCCCTTATGTGCATTTTATTTCTTGCGTAGTTCTAGTCAAATATTGCTCTTTCGTTTGACGTTCCCTCAGAATTAGCGTATTCTTATCTTAACTGGTTTTACGAACCTGCTTACAGGGAGGATCTGACATGATCGCAATTTTAAACGGAACACACGAAACCGTTACCTATAAAGACTTACAGGGCATTCGTCTCTGGCACAACCGGGAATACGAGGATTACCCGCTTCACTGGCATACCGCGCTTGAAATCATCATGCCTTTTGAAAATGAATATACGGTGATGATTGACGGCAAGCCTCATATCCTGAATGAGGGAGACATCTGGATTACTGCTCCCGGCACGCTCCATGAACTGAGAGCGCCGGAAACAGGGGAACGCCTGATTCTTCTTTTCGACTACAGCCTGATCTGTAATGTCAAGGGCATGGACTCCCTGTTGCAGACCATCCATCCGTTTCTGCTGGTACGCCGTGATTCCCATGGTGATCTAAATGGGAAGCTGCGGTTTTATCTGGAAGAAATCATCCGTGAATACAACTACTTGGCGCCCTATGCAGAGGCGGCCATCTATTCCCTGATGATCCGCTTTTTTGTAACGCTTGGACGCGCCAACATCAATCCCCAGGAAATGTTCCCCGGCATTACCTCAAGCAAGCAGCACGAATATGTGGATAAATTCATGAACGTCTGCAACTACATTACCGAGCACTGCACCGAAAACATTACCGTAGACGAACTGGCTTCGCTTGCCGGCTTCTCCAAGTTTCATTTTGCCCGGCTCTTTAAGCAGTTTACAAATACCTCCTGCTACGACTATATTATCCAGAAACGCATTGCTTACGCAGAAAAGCTGCTGATCGAACCGGATCTGTCCATTACGGAGGTTTCCATGCGTTCGGGATTCAACAGCCTCTCTACTTTTAACCGTATTTTTAAATCTGCCAAAAACTGTACTCCATCTGAATATAAAAAACTGAACCGTCCAGGCTCTAAGCCCTATGCTCCCCATGGAGAATCCTAATTTGCCGCTCCGGCAGGCAGAAATTGAACACTTTGAAGATCGAAGCAGCTTCCCGGAAGGAACACGAAGCTGACATCCCATTTGCCCTTTACGGGTATTAAGGAGAACTCTTTCTCTATATACTCCCCACACATTGGGAACTCCACAAGCTGCTTACTTTCTTCCTCTCCCTGTAAAAACCGGATATGCAGACTGTTGCTGCTTTCAGGTGCCCGTCCGCAGATCCGGATGCCTGCGGTTCCTTCTTCTCCAAAATCCATTTCCGTATAAGTAATCGTCACATTGTTTCCGATTCCGGTAATTGCACATTCTTCCTTCGTAAAGGTATCCCCGTAAACTGAATCCGCTTCTGCTGCATTCAAAGACAGCCATGCCTTTTGCAGCTTTTTAAACACAAAGCCCTTCAGATGGATCTTCTGATGAACGGCTACGCTGATCGTATTGATACCGGTAACCCGTTTTGCCAGGGAATAGGTTTCTTCCTGATAGGTGTTCCAGATGGACGGCTTCTGATAGACCACATCTGCAAGCAATTGACAGCCCTCTTCTCCCGGAACTCCTTCATAGATCCGGATGGGATATTCTTCACTTGTCAGTGCAAAAATCGGCATCGTAATTTCATCGGATCCAACCGGTCCGAAATCAATGTTTCCAAATGTTACCACAGTTTCTCCATCCCTTGCCGTTGCTATGCCGCGTTCGTTTCCGTTGCTGACCTCTCCCTGATACGAGGTGTACAGGCTTCCCGAAATCAGCTCATAAGGATTCCGGTATGCCTGTCCCATACCCTCTACCGTAAATTCCAACTGGCTGATCACGCGGATTCTGTCTGTGCCGCTGCGTGACATACACCGCAGGTAAAAACTGCCATCTCCCATTGCACGAAGCTGTGCGGTATGCCCCTGCACCAGGAGCCTAACGAGATTGGAATCTACACCATGCTCATCTACCACGCGGAACATCAACTGACGGTCCGTGGCTTCCTTCGGCTCAACCTCTGCTTCCACGGTAAGATACGGCTGTTCCTTCGAAAGCTTCTGTCCCATCGGAGAACATAAGGTGATCTTTCGAACCGGGATCTCTTCCTGTTTCTCATCCAGTCTTTCTTTCTGGCTCTGTTTTTGTTCGTCCTCTTGTCTTTCTCTCTGTCTTTCTTCGTGATCTTCTATCAGTTCTGTCGATCCCGGGGCATAGGTTTCTTCGCATAAATCCTGCCAGAAATTATGATAAATGCGCTGTGCCTTCTCTCCCCTCATAAAGGTCAGCATCTGATCAATCTCCACAGCTTCACAAACAAGCTCTGCACTCTTTAAGCCCTTTCCGGATACCCTGATCCGGACAGCTCCCGGTATCATTCCGGTCTCAATGATGGCAAGAAGCTTTCCGCTGAACAGCCGGCGGCTGTTTCCTTTGTAGCTGTCCTCATCGGTACTGTCTCCGTTATCCAGTCCCACAAGGTGTCCTGCCCCTTCGACCTGCACCGTCACACGGTCTACTGCATTTTCCACCACATTTTCATTCTCATCCCACGTTCCGATTTCCACAAAGAAAAGATCCCTGCCATTGGCCACCGCAGCTCTTCCTGATGCCCGTAGCACAATCTCCGCAGAATTGCCAAAAGAAGCTTTCGTTTCGCGTGCTGTCACATTTCCCTCTTCGTCATAGGCAACGGCATATAACACGCCCTTTTCATAGGGCAGCGAATAATCTGCAATGATATGATGACCGCTTCCCTTTTCATGCGTTAACTGCTGCCTGCCGCAGCTCTTTCCATTGCAGAACAGCTCTACGAAGGGCGCATTGGAACAGACCCGTATATCGATGCTTTGTCCTTCATTAAAATCCCAGTATGGAAAAATATGAATCATCGGTGCTTTCCGGTAATCAGTCCATGCCGACTGCCAGACATAATAAGCATCCTTCGGGAATCCGGCCGTGTCCACCTGTCCGAAGTAGGAATTCTTCGTATGATATGGCGTCGGCTCCCCGATGTAATCAAACCCGGTCCACAGGAACTGTCCCATGGAAAAATCCATATCTCGGTCTTCACAGACACATCGTTCCATGGACTTTGCTCCCCAGCTGGTCGGGCTGTTCCCCAGGCTCGAACACTGCTCGTCATCCTCAGTCAGAATACTTGCCCTTAATGGGAAATGATAAATCCCACGGCTCTGTACCATGGATGACGTCTCACTTCCGTAGATCACCCAGTCCGGGTGTGCCTTATGATGCTCTTCGTAATACTTTTCTCCATAATTATAACCGGCAAGCTTCACTTCGTCCGCACAGAGCTGCGCGTTTTCCCACGGCATATAATTGGAACCGATCGTAATACCTGCATTCCTGCGGTAATCATACTTCTTCACGAGGTCACGCAGCCTTACCGTAATCTCTCGTCCATGTGCATCCACATGGGTATCATAAATTTCATTTCCAATACTGAACATGATAATACATGGATGATTCCGGTCACGCATCACCCAGCTTTCCACATCACGTTCGCTCCATTCCTTGAAAAACCGTGCATAATCATAAGTAGTTTTCGACCTTTCCCACATATCAAAGGCTTCTGAAATCATCAGGATTCCCATCTGATCTGCCAGCTCCACTACGGCGGGCGCTGTCATGTTGTGCGTACCACGCAGTGCATTCACTCCCATTTCTTTTAAGATACGAAATTTCCTTGCCATGGCCGCCCGGTGAAAGGCAGCTCCCAGTGCACCCAGATCATGATGCTCACAGACTCCGTTCAGCTTCACCTTCCGTCCGTTTAAAAGAAAGCCCTGCTCCGGATCAAACGCAATGCTCCGGAACCCGATCTGGCTGTACTCTTCCTGAATTATTTCTCCGTCCTTCCAGAGTTCGGTTTTCAGAATATAAAGATGGGGATGCTCCACATCCCAACGTCTGGGGGATTTTACACGGTAAATATTGGTATTCTTATTTGTATTATGAAAAATAATTGTTTCAGAGACACAGAAATCTGCCCTCTCTGAACCTGCATAGGTTTCTTCTGGTGAAGCTTCCTCTACCAGTTCCATCTCATCTCCCAGCAGCAGTTCGAAGGGAAGCTCAATCTCCGGTGGGACTTCTCTTTTCGCATATAAGGTATGACGCACCTCGTCCCAGGCATCTCCCACAATCTCCGTATCCGCATAGAGTAAAAAGTCCGGTTCCTTCCCCTCCTTTTCCCCACAGGCTTCCGTATGGATATAAACCCCGTTTTCCCGGATATAGGTCTTTGTCGTTTCCTTAAACCATACATCCCGGTAAATCCCGGCACCGGAATACCAGCGGCTGTTAGGAGAACGGAAATTCACAGAAACAAGAATCTCATTCTCCCCCGCCTTTACAAATGGCGTCAGGTCGATTTCAAAGGTGGAATAGCCATATTTCCACTCTCCTGCCTGCTGCTCATTTACCCAGATGGTGGTATCCATATACACCCCTTCAAAAATCAGGGAATATCGTTTGTTTTCCTTTGGCTGCATCAAAAAAATTTTCCGGTAAAATCCACAGCTGTCCCGGTACAGGTTCTTTGCATCTGCAATCAGCCAGTCATGCGGCAGATCCACTTTCTGAAACTCTGTAAGATGCTTCCCTGCCTCTGACACATCTAAATCCGGCTCTCCGCACCAGAAGCTCCATCCTCCGTTAAACAGTCTCTTCATATACCCTCCTTACAAAAGGGCTCATCGGCAGGCCGGCCTGGTTATAAACCAGTGCCCCGATATTGGAAGTCCGGTAGCAGTAGCGGATAAGCTTCACTTCCGTTTCCTTGTCCGGGATCGTAAGTACAATTTCCTGCCCTTTAATCTGTGTTTTGGGCTGCAGAACCTCTCCGTTATCATTTACCACTTCAAAATCCAGAATTTCCTTTCCCTTGTCTTCGGACGAGGCATGCAGTCCTTCCGCATGGCTGCATGTTAACCGGATCGTCCGGAGGTTATTCGCTTCATCTGAAGCCACGGTAATCTCCGTTACCTCCGGTCCTTTACTTTCCACCGGAATGCCAAGTCTCGCAGCGGCAAGCAGTGCCAGACGCTTTCCGAGATCCTTCTTATTCTGCGGATGCAGGTCATTGTCCTCGCCAAGGTCTATGGTTACTGCAACATCCACATCCGGAATTACTGCGGAACGGCGTTGCAATTCCCGAAGTACTCTCCACCCCTCTTCTGCGCCCTCCATATCCACCATGAGATTGGGAAGCTCCACGATCTGAAACGGTAGTTTCGGATCATTCCATTCCTTACGATACCCCTCGATCATGCGCCGGAGCAGATCCAGATAATTGTCCGGATGGTGCGTATTGCTTTCGCCCTGATACCAGTTCACTCCGGCAATCGTATACTTGTGGCAGGGTGCCGTCATTCCATTGTAAAGTCCGGTCGGCTTCCAGTTCACAAAATCCGTCTCCGGCACATGCTCACAGGCAGCCCCGATGCAGTAACTCCACGTTCCGTCTAACGGTATTTCTCCCTGCTCATTAAAAATGGCATACTTCTTTCCTTCCGTAAACCGTCCCTGTGCCTTTTCACTGATGACGCGCAGCACTATGGTGTTCGTTCCTTCCCGCAGCAGTCCTTTCGGAATCTCATATTTCCGTGGCGGATACTGATAATAGGTGATCCCCACCTGCTGTCCGTTAAGATATGCCACATCACTGTCCACAATCGTTCCAAGCCACAGCTTTGCGGGTTTTCCTGCCATCTCTTGGGTCACCGTAAAGTTCCGCTTCAGCCACACACTTCCAATAAATCCCTTTAATTCCTCTACCTCATCAAACCGGAATGGAACCGTTACCATTCCCCAGTTTTCGTTATCATAGCACTCCTTCTCCCAATGCTGTTTAAGGCCCTGATCCGCTGCATCGAGACGGGCATGCCATGCATTGCTCTGCTGTTCATTCTTAAGGAGCTGTTCCTTCACAAACGCTGCATCACTGTACTTTTCTGCAAGTGCAAGCTCTGCAGTCATTCCATGCAGCATCTCCCGGCTCATCCAGGATTCAATCAGGGATCCTCCAAGGCTTGCATCAATAAATCCTACCGGAACCTTTAAAAGCTCCTGCAGAGCTTTGGCAAAATAATACCCGGCTGCTGAAAAATCCAGAATTGTCTCCGGCTGTACACTCTTCCACTCTCCGCTTTCTGGCTCTGCTAAAGGAGCGGTAAACACACCGTTTTCCCGGATCTTAAAGGTGCGTATCTGTGTATTTTTACAATCTGCCACATCCTCAGGGAACCGGTCCTTAACCCGGTTCATGGGAAGCTCCATATTGGACTGCCCGGAACAGAACCAGACCTCGCCAATGTACACGTCGCTAACAACCTCTTCATTTCCAAGGTCATCCCGGAACAGCATACTGAACGGTCCCCCTGCCTCCTGCTTCTGCAGAAAGAGTGAAAAATTTCCCTTCTCATCCGTTTGCACTACAGCCTCCTCCCCCCGGAAGGAAACCATGACACGGTGTCCCGGAAGATCCCGTCCCCAGATATGAATTTCTTTGTTTCTCTGTAAGACCATATGATTGCTGATCAATCGCGGTAATTGTAATTCGTTCATTGCCGTCCCCCCTGACTAACCTCCCTTACGGTTCCATTTCCATAACCATTCAAAAAGCGTTACTGTTTTCTACTCAACAGTATAGAGGTATGCAGGTGATTTTTCTTTGCAATCCCGACCGTCTGTTAATCAAATATTGCTCTGTTGTGTTATTGGGGTGTTATTATGTCTTTTTCTGTTATATTATCTTTGTTCCGTCATATTATTTTTCTGTTGTGTCACATTTACTTCCTACAGAATCAATCTGTTCCGGCCAGAATATCAAAGGTTCCCGAAATACTGAGCTTTCCGAAGCCCTCCTCCTTGTTTGGATAAATCCGGTAGGTGGCTTCGCTTACGCTCTGACGCCTTGCTCCGCGAATCAGATAGTTGCGGATTTCCCGGTTTCCGACCCAGGGCTGGTTTTCTTCAACGATGGCCCATTGAAGGAACTGTGCAGCTGCGCCTGCCGAAATTGCTGCAGACAGGCTGGTTCCCGTTCCTTTGCCAAGGGCTGTGCTGATCGATACACCGGGAGCTGCAAAGTCCGGTTTGATCAGTCCCTGCCTCGTATATCCTCTTCCCGAAGAAATATAAAAGCTCCCGTTCCGGTCATCGTAAGCACTCACCGTAATGATCTCCCTTGCATTTCCCGGTTCCAGAATCGTTGTATAGGGTGACGGACGAAGGAAATACGTTTCTCCACGCAGGAATTCCTTTAACGGCAGCCACATGTGAAAGCTGTCCTGATTCTCCTGACTTCCCGTTCCCATCGCCGTCACATAAATGGTAAATACACCGGGTGCCGGATCAAGGAACCGGAAAAAGATCAGCTCCTCACCGGAGCGCTGCTCCACCAGAATGTGTCCCACCTGTACTTTTGTGCTTTCGTAGACAAATGAAAACTCCCGTACATCCCGCTCCCGGAAATCCACCTGCGGTGTCACCTCCCCTCCCGGCGTGCGGATGGTAATGGCATGCCGGTTCGGAATCTTTCCCCAAAGCTCCATGGTAAAACCGTTTTCCCGCTCATCGACGCGGATCTCTACAGATTCCGTCTGCCCTGCACGTGAGCCTCCCTCATAGTGATGCGCAGCATTTCCCTCGTTTCCGGCACAGCAGATCACGCAGCGGCTTCTGCGCAGTGCAATACTGCTTAAGTAGTCAGCAAGCACTGAATGTCCCTCATGGTCTCCCATGGAGGTTCCCATTCCCATACAGATAATGAGCGGCCGGTACAGGGAAATCGCATAGCTTTCCAGATAACGGATTGCTACCAGCAGATCGCTTTCCGCATAGCACTCCGTTTCCTGCGATACTCCATAGAATTCCTTTAAATAAGGCTTTGCCTGCCGGAGTTTTACCATGACAAGATCGGCATCCGCAGCTCCCGAAGCAAAGCTTAAGCCTTCATTTAAAAGGCTCCCGGCTGCCACACTGGCAAGCGCAGTTCCGTGTCCGTTTTCATCCACACTCGGTACAATACTTAGGGGATCTTCGCTTTGCAGGGCGGCATTGATAACATCCCTCCGGTACTCCGTTCCATAATAAATTCCGGCAGGCGGCTCTCCCTCCTGTATCGTCTGATCCCAGATTCCCAAAAGGCGCGTGCCACCGTCTTCGTTTAAAAAGACCGGATTCTGATAGTCAATCCCGGTATCCAAAAATCCCACCACAACACCTCTTCCGGTCAGACTAAGCGGTGGACGGGAAACTGCAGTAATTCCGCTTACAAGCAAAGGCGCCGGATCAAACGTATCCTGCATCAGTCCATACAGCTTTGGTATCGACTCATAAGGATACATCCCTCCGACGCTCAAAGGCGGAAATTTATTCCGCTCAATATAGGCAATTCCAATTTCTCCGCCCACCGGCTGGTAGACATAGGCAGGAGCACTCGCCCGTAATTCTTCCAGTAACACATAATCGGCTACAATATCGTAAAAATCATTGGATATGATTTTCTCGCGATTGGTCATTTCTTATTCCTGAGGCTTTTCTTCTATCATATGCATGGGAAGCTCTGCCTGATTCCGGATTTCAATCCTGGGTCCTCCCGTTCCTTCAATGTATTCCCGCGTAATGGTAACGGTTCCAATATTATCATCCTTCGGAATTTCATACATAATATCCAGCATAAACTCTTCGATGATTGCACGCAGCGCCCGAGCTCCGGTATCGCGCTCCATTGCCTTGTCCGCGATAGCTTCCAGTGCTTCCTGATCAAACTTAAGCTGCACCTCATCCAGCTCCAGGAGCTTCTGATACTGCTTTAGGATCGCATTCTTCGGCTCCATCAGGATCTTCACAAGCATATCCCGGTCAAGCGCCTTCAATGTATAGATCACCGGCAGACGTCCAAGGAACTCCGGAATCATACCGAATTTTTTCAGATCCTCGACTGTCACCCGGGATAACAGATCCCTGTCGTTATCAAACCGATCCTTTAATTCCGCATTGAAACCAATGGAGGTCTGCTTCGTCAGACGCTGCTTGATGATTTCTTCCAGATCCGGGAATGCACCTCCACAGATGAAGAGGATATTCCGTGTATTAATCGTAGCAAGCGGAACCATCGCATTCTTGCTGTTTGCTCCAACCGGCACTTCCACATCAGCACCCTCTAAGAGACGCAGCATCCCCTGCTGTACACTTTCCCCGCTCACATCACGGCTGTTCGTATTTTTCTTCTTGGCAATCTTATCAATTTCATCAATAAAGACAATTCCACGTTCTGCTCTTTCCACATCATTATCTGCGGCAGCCAGAAGCTTACTGATCACACTTTCAATATCATCACCAATGTATCCGGCTTCGGTTAAAGAGGTCGCATCAGCAAGCGCAAGCGGCACGTCCAGAAGACGGGCCAGCGTCTTTACCAGATAGGTTTTACCGGAACCGGTAGGTCCGATCATCAGCATATTGGATTTCTCAATCTCAATGTCATCCATCGTTCCGGTAGCTACACGTTTATAATGATTATAAACTGCTACTGAAATCACCTTCTTTGCATGCTCCTGTCCGATCACGTATTCATCCAGACTCGCCTTGATCTGGTGCGGTGCCGGAATCTTATGAATATCCAGTACCGGCTCTTCCCCGTTCTTCGGCTTCTTCTTTTTGAGCCTCTGCTTATTCGGAATTCCTCCCTCGCCCTGCAAATCATTGATATTGACAAAGCGGATATTGGGGAACCCCTGTCCCATGGACTTGTTCAGATCGTCCATCATGGAAGGATTATTCAGCATTCCCATATAGTCAAACTGGCTGACTGTATCCATGGTCTTGTGCATACAGTCACTACAGACCGTAATATTATTCGGGAGCTTGAACATCTTGCC